>ENA-ORTJ01000006-ORTJ01000006.1-human-gut-metagenome-genome-assembly--contig:-NODE-6-length-196713-cov-10.002354_pt1 | contig 196713 bp, 133 predicted proteins | sample MGYA00242069_ERZ509187 | MGnify/ENA primary metagenome ERZ509187 (study PRJEB26280, sample SAMEA2338779) | human gut metagenome | biome: human gut; feature: human-associated habitat; material: faeces... | reverse complement strand
CTACCTCTTCACCATATTTTTCAATGAATTCACCAAAGTACATACCTGCAAATGTGCCCGATGCTATAACGGATTGTCCATCCGGATGCGCTGATAACTCCCAGCTCTCACCTATGACATCGTAGTCACACTTCTTGCCAAATACTGTCCTTAACTTCGTTCCGCCCCACAGATTATCTTTAAATGCAGGCTCAAGCTTCATAATATCAGGAATATTTACTATAGCCCTGCTTTCATCCACATTGACAAAATCAGTATCTTTCTTACGTTCAAACTCTGTTTCGCCCATAATCTCACCTATTCCGGTTTCAATAATAATTACGTTAGAGTCTGTAAGATTGGATACCCTGTGGGCAACTCCGATTGGCACACTTACTGTATCATTCTTGGAATATTCCTTTACCTCACTGCCTATCTGGATTGTTGCCGTTCCCTCAACTATAGTCCAGCTTTCAAGCCTGTGCTCATGCTTATGAAGCTTCATGCTCATCTTTGGATATATAGTAACCTTTTTTACCTTATAGCTCTCAGACGATGTCAGAATTTCATGCATTCCCCACTGTCTGAACATTATACGCGAATTCTCAAAATAAGGTTTATATTCATCGGAATGTTCCTTTGCGATTGCCTTTATATCATCTATATGTTCACTGTCAGATATGTAAGTGGCATCCTGCGTATTAACAACCGCAATATTATTTATGTTATTAGCCACGACAAGGTGCTTTTCCGCTGTATTAAGAAGGAGTACATTTTCACAATTACTGGTTATGATATTATTTTCATACGCCAGCTTTCCAAGCTCTGCAACATCATACACATCATCCACGTCTTTATAACTGAAAGCTGCTTCCACCGGTGTAACATTATCCATTCTGGCAAAAAGCTCTGCCTGCATACGAAAATGTGGAAACTGTTCCATAATACTTTCAGGGACTGCTATATTACGCTTAACTGTCTTAAGTCTACGTCTGACTTTTTTCTTAAGCTGGCTGACATCTGGAAATATTTTCTGTAAAGAATGATTGAAGTCACCTACCATACACACATATATTCCCGCGTGGTCGTCAACATTATCATTACCTATATCTTTTACAATATTGGCTATTGCACCGTTTTTTGCTATCTCCTTAGCCTTAATGACAGAATCCTTATAACTTCCATCTTCGATAATAAGGTCTGATACAGTCACCATCATTATATCCGATGCATTTAAAAATGCAGAAGCCAAAGAAACTGCGGCAAATGTACCACAGTTTTTGCTTTCATATATAATCCTGTATCGTAATCCCTGAAATGCCTTAAGCTGTGATTCCATAATCTCTTTATAACTCTCATTTGTCACAATTATGAATTCATCTGCAAAAGGTAAATTACGCACTATTGTATCCTGCAACAATGAACGTCCTTCACATATATTAAGAAACTGTTTGGGATAGTTTCTTCTTGAAAGTGGCCATAGAGTATTGCCTATGCCACCGGCTAGTATTACGCACTTCATATTAATCTCCTGTAATAATTACAAATACTATTGTAATTAAATTATAACAATATAGCAAACTTGACTACTTCAATAAACATTTTATTCCACCGTCACTGACTTAGCCAGATTTCTAGGCTTATCAACATCAAGTCCCTTCGCTACACTCACATAATATCCAAGTAACTGAAGTGGTACTACTGCCAGCGATGCTGTGAAATGTTCATCTATCTTTGGAATATATGTAGTAAAGTCAACCGTATCCTCAACCTCATACTTTCCATATGTTGTAAGTCCGCAAAGATATGCCCCACGGCTCTTGCACTCTACCATATTGCTTACTGTCTTTTCATAAAGCTCACTCTGTGTAAGCACACCTATTACAAGAATGTTATCCTCAATAAGACTTATCGTTCCGTGCTTAAGCTCACCTGCCGCATATGCCTCTGAGTGGATATATGATATTTCCTTAAGCTTAAGACTTCCCTCAAGACTCACTGCATAATCAATTCCTCGGCCTATAAAGAAAATGTCCTTTGAATTAGCAACCTTTGCCGCAAACCACTGGATTCTTTCTTTGTCCTCAAGTATTTTTTCTATCTTTTCAGGGATAGTTTCAAGCTCAGATAAAAATCTTTCATATTCTGAAAGTTCCATCTCTCCTCTCACATAAGCAAACTGTAATGCAAGACAGTATGCTGCTATAAGCTGTGTACTGTATGCCTTAGTTGTGGCAACAGCTATTTCTGGTCCTGCAAGCGTGTAAAATACATTATCAGCTTCTCTTGCTATCGAACTTCCAACCACATTTACTATGCCAAGAGTCTTAAGTCCTTTATCCTTTGCAAGCCTTAATGCTGCAAGACTGTCTGCTGTTTCACCTGACTGGCTTATGACTACCACAAGTCCGTCTGGGTCAAGAAGTGGCTTTCTGTATCTGAATTCTGATGCAAACTCAACACGTACTGGAATCTTGGCAAGGTCTTCTATAACATACTGTGCGACAACGCCAACATGATAAGCAGAACCACATGCCACAATGTATATCTGTGATATCTTCTTTATCTCATCGTCAGTAAGCTCCACCGCCGATAAGTCCAGCTTTCCATCCTTAAACACCGAATTAAGAGTATCCTTAACTGCCTTTGGCTGCTCATGTATTTCTTTCATCATAAAATGCTCATAACCGCCCTTTTCAGCCGCCTTCGCATCCCACTTTATCTCTACAAGCTCTTTTTCAATTTCATCACCATCAAGATTATAAAATGTGATATGACCGTCAGCCAGACGACCTATCTCCATATTTCCGATGTAATAAACATTTCTTGTATAATTAAGTATGGCAGGAACATCCGATGCCACATAACAGTCGCCGTCATTTACACCAAGAATCATAGGACTGTCCTTACGTGCAACATATATCTCACCCGGATATTCCTTAAACATAATGGCAAATGCATATGAACCACGGATACGCACCATAGCATGGTTAATCGCATCAACCGGTGTATGCTCATATTTTTTGTAATAATAATCGATAAGCTTAACTGCCACTTCTGTATCAGTTGAAGAATAAAAGCTGTAACCGTTTCTTGTAAGCTTATCCCTTAATTCCTGATAGTTCTCAATAATACCATTATGTACACCAACAACATTATAATCATCTGAAATGTGTGGGTGTGCATTAATTTCAGATGGTTCTCCGTGAGTAGCCCATCTTGTATGACCTATCCCACAGGTTCCGATAACAGACTGACCATCGTTGGTCTTCTCTGCCAGCACCTTTAATCTTCCTTTTGCCTTTACCACCTGAACTGGTGAAGCACCATCCCTTACTGCTATACCGGCTGAGTCATAGCCGCGGTATTCAAGCTTGGCTAAGCCATTTAACAGGATTGAGGCTGACTGGTTCTTGCCCGTGTATCCCACTATTCCGCACATAAATTTTTCTCCTTATTTGATAACATTAATTATATATTTAAACAAATTTTACTGCTTTTATAAGATTCTTTATAATGTATTAATATTAAATATTTCATATAACAAATTAGTTATTATTTATTCGATTATGTCTTCAAAAAACTCAAAATTATATCCTTTATTGTTGGCATATTTACAAACTTTTTCAATCTTTTTCCTATTCTCCACATTTAATGCCCATTCATGTGAAAATACAACTAAATCACCTAATTGATTATACCAGCTGTCTTGACTTAACTCTTTTAATTTTAAACTAATGTTATTCACATATTCAGTTCTAAAATCTGTACTAAAAAAATATAAATTGGTCTCATTATCATATAATTCATCATGATTATATATATAAGAATTATTATTGTATGATAAATAATAACTATGTCGATTATCATCTGCCGTAAATAACCCTTTTATTGGCTGCTCATCAAGTTGGGATAATTTTTTAATCTCTTCATATGATCCTTGAAACATTTGTAATCTAATAACATTATCAATAGTCTGATTTCCAACAATCCTTTCTAATTCTTTAACTGTTTTAATATAATCATTTACAATTTCTCCATTTTGATAATTTGTATAAGCATTTATTATGTGAAAACCAAATCTTAACCAATCATTATTTGCGGTAAATTATGATTTGTATTTATCTAGAAATTGTGTAAGATTAAAATCCTTATCCTCATAATACACATAACATGAAATAACAACTCCATATTTTTTATGTAATTCTTTAAACCAGTTTAGAGTAGAATTTTCAAACACAGACTCATAGTTATGCTCATTTATATCTTCAAATATTAAAATAGTATCATCAAATGATAAACTGAATATATTTTTTCCAGTATCTGAATCTACTACATATGAATCAATTCTGTTATATGATTTATTACCTGATTCAATAAAGTTTAATTTATTAACATCCCCCCGAAAATTATTGATATGCCAAGAATCAATATGCAAATAATAGCAATAATCCATCTATTTGCATATTTTCTAAATTTTGCAGGTAACAACTTATTCTTTAAAAATATAAACTCCTTACTAAACGAAAGACAAAAGGCCGTAGAAAATATTGCAATTAACCCAATAATTACAGCTCTTATAATAAACCATATTATACCTGTTGCATTTAAATTCATAGTTGCAAAATATGATATTAAAAATGTTAATATGGATATTACTCCATAATAAAGAATTTTTTTTACATAATTAAAATATTTAATATTATATACATATTTTGCTATAATATAAAAACGTGAAAATAAATAAATTAAAGAGGTTAAAAATGTTCCAATTAAAACGCCATTTATCCCCAAAATATTTACTAATATAATTGAAATTATTATATTTAATGTTGCCGAAACAATTATAATAGGTCTGTCATATCTAAATAATTTATAGATAACAAAAACTTGTGATGGTAATTGTATTAAAAATGTAAGTAATAAATTAATTCCTAGCCATATTGCTGTCGAAAAATCAAGTAACATTGAATCACCAAAAAATAATTTAATAAATGGTTGAACAAGAAGTGCAAAACATATCATACAAAAATTACCAATGCAAAAATTCACGCAAAAATAATTATCTGTCATTATTTTTTGTTTATCTTTATCATTTGTCATAGCAATATAATTTCCAAATGTTGATTGTAATGAATTTAGTACTTGAACAACAACAGTATTTAGTTGTGTTGTAATTAATGTATAATTAGATAAATATCCCGTTAATATAGAACCTTTTATAACAGATAGTATTACATTATCTGTACTATAATAAACAACTGCTCCAATTCTCGAAACAAATACTTCTTTAACATATTTGTATATTTGCGGTTTATATTCTTTAATTACCATAATATCTGCATCGTTTTTGAATTTTCCATATAACTTACCTGTTTTTATTGACAATATAATATTTGATATAATATTTTTCATTATTGATAATATTAAATACACAATATAACTTGGATATACAATTAAAGCTACAATTTGAATCATAGAAAAACAAAAATACATAATTGCATCTAGAATATTAGTTATGTATGATTTTTGATCTGCTATTAAAAGAGTACGTTTATATGCAATAAAATATGTTGATACTGTGCCAATTAAATTTATATAGAACAAAATTCTTAAATATGTAATACTACATGTTGCATCTGGTATTAATTGTTTTAAAAAAACTGATACTATTATACCAATAATTAAAACAATTTTACCCATAATTGAATATAATTTCTTATATATAACCATTAAGGAAGCTACATGTTTCTTATTATTTTCTGCCAATGGTTTAAATAAATAACTTGTTATTGCTACCCCTATTCCCATATCTGCTAGATTTAACATTTGCAGAATATTAGAAAATACAGAATTATATCCGAGATAAGTTACTCCTAAATATTTTATAAATAATTTTCTAACTATAAATCCAATAATTACCTGCATAATATTTGCAATTAATGTAACTATTGAATTTAATTTTGCTTTTTTTGTTCTAGAATCCATAATCTACCTCAATTCGTAATTATTTATAAAATAAACATGCATAACATACTTTATTATCTTTTTTGTAATATTTTCTTTGCCGTTTGTTTTAACGAAATGCTTTTTATATCGCTTAATAATTTTTCGTTATTATTCAATATTTTATTATTATCATATAATTTTTGCCTCATGAAGTTTTCCATATCATCACTTAACCATTGAGTTCCATCTGGTAAAATTCTATTACGCATATCAGCATAATCTATTTTATCAACTCCTGGTATTAAACCAAATCCCATAAAAGCGTGTCCATTAAAACAATGTCCTTCTCGACAATGATGTCCTATTGCATTAAATTTAATATCTTTGTCTAAATTATATATATTTCCAAGTTCTTTTCCCTTATAACATTGTTTATAAATTCCTGAACCTAAATCAACTACTATACTCCAAAGACCTGCGTAACAAAATTCTTTTCTCTTTTTTTCAAAGATTGAATATTTATATTCAAATAAATCCGAATCAAATTGTGACCATATTTTTTCATATTCTTTTCTTTCTAACTTAGTCATTAAAGGATAGCCTTTTTGAAGCTCATCTCTACATACTGTTATATGACATAAAGTTCCTAACTCTTTTTCACATACTCGTTTAATTTCGTCTATATATGGAATATAGCTATCATCTGGTGTTAACTCTACTGTAAAAGAAATATCATTTTCTTTTAAAAGCCGTATATTATTAAAATATACGTCCAACATATTTAATCGTTTAAGCTCCAAATAATGAAATGATAATTTAAAAAACAAATGTTTTCTTAATTCCATAGGAAATTCACAAAATTTCTCAAATCTCTTAGTAAGTGTTCCATTTGTTACTAACATAACATAATGACCATTTTCTAAAAAATCTCTAACTATATCTACAACTTCCTCGTTTAATAATGTTTCTCCAGTTGCACACATATTTATCATGCAACTTCCACCTAATCTATCCTGAGAAAAAGCTTCTTTTATTTTTTTTTCAAATGAAAAATCTGGTTTTTTATTATTCCACCATTCATTTTGAGTCACATAACAATATTTACATCTCATATTACATGCAGAAATTGGTACATAACATTCTATAAATTTCTTCATTTTATCCATTTTATATTTCTCCTTCATTCATAATTTCTGATATAACATTATCAAATTTATTTAAATTCAGTATATTATTATATTTAAAAAATTTTTTCATTATTAATTCATCTAATTGATTATATATTGATATTTTTTCATTATAGAAAATAGTGTTATTCTTATCTATCCATAAGTCATAAACGCCACTTATCTTTTTAGTTGCATTATCAAACGCCAAACAAGGTCGTCCAACAATATTGGAAATTATCATACCGTGTAATCTATCTGTAATTATACAATCAGCTGACAAAAAAATATCTATTGTTTTTTTTATATAATCATTACTTAATTCGGAACTAATCTTTTCATGTGTTTCTGTATCAAACCTTACAATATCATAATTTTTATCTATAAAGTATTCTTGTATTTTTTCTAATATGTCTTCGTTTAAACTTTTTTCAATATCATCTCTAAAACATAATAATATTCTTTTCTTACTATCGAAAATTTTCTTTGTATTGATATTCTTGGTAAGTACTATATCTGGTGCCAAATACACCTTATTATTAATAAAGTTATTAATCATAAATTTATATGTATTCTTCTCTCTGGCTATCAAATATAAATGTTTATGTTTGCTATAAATTTTTTTAGTAATAAGTAATTGATATTTATCTTTTCCATTAGTTCTCCATATTGAAGATTGTGGAAATAAAACTAATTTACAATTTCTGCAATTAGAAATAGTATATCTTCTATAATATTCACTTGTTAAATATATATAGCCAAAATTCCCTCCACCAATAAAACAAATCAAATCAGTTTCCTTTATATTTCTTCTAATCCATCCTATATATTTTATATATTCATGATCAGTTATTCCATATATCTTATAATCCTTAAACCTATTTTTTAAATATTCCATTTGAGACTGTCCTATAAAATGATCTCCTATATTTCCATATTCAGGCATTGTAATAATAAAAATATTTTTATCTAATTTTTTAAATGGTATTTTATTCTTGCTTAAAAAGTAATAATAATTATCTTTAATTTTATTTATAAATATTTTTTCACATATTATCTGATATATCGTTTTTAATACATTGTACATCTAGTTTCTCTTTTCTATATATTTAAATAAAATACAATCTGCTATTTTTATGAATTTGCAATATATCCTTTTTTCTATTAAATATATTGAAGTTTCATTATAATTTTCGATTATATTTTCATATATTTTTTTATATTGTTCATTGTCTATGCATTTTTGGTGTTTTCTATATATACTAGCTAATGAATCCGCTATTAAACGTTGTTTATTAAAATTTTTATGTGAAATGCTATCTCCGTTATCTCTATAATTTAATAATACTTTGGGGATATTTCCTATACGTGCGTTGCTACAAACTGCACGTATGAGAAAATCATAGTCTTCACATGAATCAATATTTCTATATCCATTCAGACTTTCATATAATTCTCTTTTAACTAGCCATGTTGGATGAAAACAGGTACCTTCATAATTTAATATTTTTTTGCATCCCCAGTTAGTTTTGCATACTTTGTTAGCCGCTCTTTTTTCTTTATCATTGAATATATTCATATATGCACCAATTAAATCATATCCATATTTTTCAATATAATTGATCTGTTCTTCTATTCTGTTTATTTCAGCTATATCATCTGCATCCATTCTTGCAATATATTCACCTGTGCAATATTGTAATCCCTTATTTAGGCTTTTAACCAATCCTATATTTCTTTCATTATCTATAACTTTGATCCTATTATCTTTTTTTTCACAATGCCTAATATACTTTATAACTTCAAAATTATTAGGATCATCTATAATTACTATAAATTCAATATTTGAATATGTTTGCTTTAATATTGATTCCACAGATTTTTTCACCCAATCTACAGGCTCTTTATAAGTAGACATTAATACGCTAACCTTTTTCATTATTATCCTTCCAATTTATATCTGTACTCTTTGAATCCCTGTTTCTTTCCCTTATAACTTTTTTTATAAAACTCCATCATATACTTATCATTCTTTATTGTATATATATTTTTTGCAATTATATGTTTTATTAGAGCCTTTCTATACATCCATATAAAAAACATATTAGAATATTTATAATAATGTTTTGCACATAATGCACCAAACCCTAAACTGTAAGAATATGCCTTATCTGTTCCCATCTGTCTTTTATCAGAACTTGGATGATATACTAAAAACAATCTACTAAAATAAAATTTTGCCCCTTTATACATTAATCTTGTCACAAAATCTATTTCCTCTCCTGACCCCCATTTTTCACCTATACCAAAATTTTCGTCAAATTCATCACCCTCCCACAATTTTCTTTTGAAAACCAACGCAGCACTTGAACAACATTCAAATAACTCTTTAGCAGTTATAAAACCATCTGCACGTTTTTTTGTTGCTCCTATATAATAATCTTTCGTTTCAGAATCAACTATTATGCCCCCTATTATATCTGGATTATGTTGTATTATTATTTTTTCAATATTCTTTAATGTATTCTCTGCATATATTGCATCATCATCCATTATACATACATAATCTCCTTTAGCATTTTTTATACCTATGTTTCTATTTCTCGATAGCCCTTTTCTTTCTGAATGTATATAAACTATTCTTCCATCCATTTCAGCTATATAATCTTTTCTTTCTTTTGATTGATCTACAACTATTATTTCTAAATCATCAATTCCTTGACTCAAAATAGAATTAATTGCTTGAATTAACTCTTTTTTTCTATTAAGCGTACATAAAATAAAACTAAACTTCATAATTTAAATACCTCTTATAAATTATTTTCAGAAAATCTATTCATCATTTTTAATAAGATATACATGAATAATAAATCGAACATACAATTTGCAAATTGTCCACGACAAAAATCTAATGAATAGGCAGATACAATTATATAAAATAATGGATTTTTATCTCTACTCTTTACAGCTAAATTAATTACAAATAAAAATATAAGCGGCGTTATTATTATAGAAACATTTCCAAAATTTATTAATCCCTCAGCAACTGGATTAAATGCATATCCAACCTTACTATTTAAAACATTTCTATAAAATGTAACAGCTAAATCTTCTGGTTTATTAGGCAAAATAAAATGTGGAAACAGCCTTGATATAGTATGCCAAATATATGTTGAACCTAAATATAACTTATCTATAGGGTTCGCTATATAATAACAAGTTACATAATTTGTTAATATAAATTCCGATAATGATGTATATGTTAAATTTTTAAAAGAAATTGTTGTTACTTTCATCCCCATTCTTGTAACTGAATATAGTAATAACAACGCAACTATTCCAATAACTATAATTACATTTTTAAATTTTATTTTGTTCTTTTGACTTACTAAAAACATCAATATACCAACAAAAACTGGAATAATATGGCGTCTATCAATTAATAATGATAATCCCCAGAATAAAACAATTACTATAATTTTAAATAACTTTTCTTTTTTATTAAAATATGATTTTTCAAATCCACATTCACTTATAAATACAAAACTATATACCATCATATATAACCATATATACTGTTGTACTCCAAATGATAACAATTTTCTCCTAACAAGAAATGAAGCACTGAATATTGAAAATCCATTTTTCAGAAATTGAAATACCCATATCATTAAACATACAATAGCTAAAACATCAAATATAATATTAGTCTTATTACGTTTTTTTAAATAAAGCTTATTTTTAAACCATTCTACATTATTTTTATTTTTGGGATATCCTCCTAACAGAAGCAATATACTCAATACTATGAATATATTTAAATACAACAGTGTTGATTTGCATATTGTTATATCTGTTATTGCAAAATAATATTGTCGTTGCATACCATCATCTAACAAATACTGAACAGGAGCAAATATGGCATACAAATAAAAAATACAGATATATATAAATTCAACTGACAAAATTAAACCCTTTAGTGAACCTACAAATTTAAAAAAACAGTATATAACCAGTAAAGCGTCTATACTAAAAATCGAAACTAATAGTTTTAAATCTTGTTTAGTTGAATATATTAATATATTAATAATTAATATTTCAAATAATAATACAAAACTTATAACTATCCGCAATATACTTTTGTTCAAAAAATTTTTTTTCATTTTTCACCTCATTCATAAACAAGCACTACTATTAGTCTACTATATATGAATTATAATTTAATATTTTTAATCTGTTACTAAATATAATATATTTGATTGCAATTTTTACATAAAATCTATAATATGTAATTCAAAAGTTTTTTTGCAGATAATTCCCAAGAATATTTTAAAAGAATAGTATTATCTTTATTATTTTTAAAACTATACTTTGAATAGTCATATATATATGGTTGAATATATATAACACTATCATTAAATATCTCATGCATAATATCAGTATCAGATACTACTATACATTTACATCCTACACTTAATGCCTCTAATGGTGGAATTCCAAAACCTTCGTAAATACTTGGAAATAAAAAAGCCTCACAATCACGCATTAATGTCTTTGCTTCTTGATCACTTACATATCCCAATAATTTCATATTTAAAGGACATTCAAATCCTAATCCATCAGCAAATACTTTTGGATTAATTGAACCTGCAATTGCAAAAGTCTTATCTGGTTTATTTTTAGCCATTTCTGCTATCCATTTAAAATTTTTATTAGGTTCCATACTACCCATAGCAAAAAAATAATCACCTTTTGTTAGTTTATATTTTATTAAAGTGTTTTCATCAAAATCAATCCGATCATAATGTTGCCATGCATTTGGAATAACAATAATCCTATCACTACCAACCTTATAATATTTCATTATTTCTTTTTTAGAAAATTCTGATACTGTAATTATTTTCTTTGCACGTTTTGTTTCATTAAAAAACAATAAGTCATACCACAATCTAAATTTTTTACTAAAATATTCTGGATGCGCCTTTGGTTTCATATCATGAATACAAACAATTCCAGGACTAATTAATGGAGCCACATTACATAAATTTAATGATATCGCATTTCTCTTTTTCACATATATTGGAAATGATATATGCTCCCATAATTTATCTCTAAATTTTCCAACTTTAACAATTTTTATATTTTTATAATCAGGAATCTCAACTACTCCTGGTGGAATTGCAATTTCTATTTCATCATTCTTTATAATTTTATCTAATTCAAGTAGTATCTCTCTCGCATATCTCTCTACTCCAGTAACTTTTTTTAATAGAAATCTACCATTAACAACTACTTTCATTTCTATAATCTCTTTTCTTATATTCTATTATTGATTTTGTTGTTATAACTCTGTGATTAAAGTCATAAAATTTCTATAGAAGACTTCTTTGGTAAAATTATCAAGAACTCTTTTTCTTGCTGCCTCTCCATATTTGTATCGAAGATTTTCATCAACTATTAGCTTATCAAGAGCATCTGCATATTCCTTATAATCACTATTATTACATTCCAGACCTGTTACTCCATTTATATTTACATAATTCACTCCACTTCCTGGTATCGTAAATGTAACAGCAGGCTTTCCAAAATACATTCCTTCTGCTAAAGCAAGTCCAAATGCCTCGTTTTTGGTTATTGATGGAAAACAAATTATATCAGATGCATACAAATAAATTCTTCTTTCTGAATCACTTATTTTTCCTATAAATTCTATTTTGGAATCATCTGATGCCATTCTCTTAAGACTATCTGTAAGCTCTCCTTTACCAGCTATAAAAAAATGAATATTTTCATTCTTTAATATCTTGGATGCTTGAACAAGATATTCCAATCCTTTATAAGGAACATGTCTTCCTATAAAAAAACCTATAAGTTCATTCCTATGTTCTTCTTTAATCTTATTAGCAATATTTATTTCTTCTTCTGTAATTTTTAAACTTTCCTCATTTATCATATATGGCATAATTCTACTTTTATTTTTAATATACTTAGAAAACTCTGATTCATTTATATGTTTAGGAGTAGCCCCTAAAATAACATCTGCTCTTTGAATTAATCTAACATTTTGCGAATAAAATACCCTTTTTAGTATTTTCTGTTTTGTTATATCTGCATGCCAATATATAACGAGTTTAAATCTTCTTTTTTGATATTTGAGTAAAAAGTGAGTTGCAAAAGGATTAGGATAATGTAATATAACTATATCCGGATTATATTCATTCATTAATTTATCTATTTCTTTACTATATGTAGTCGAAATAGCTTGCGAAGATACTTTCATCTGATAACCACATCTAATTACCTCTACTCCATCTATACAGTCATGCGTTGTTTCATTTTTATTACATGTATTTTGACCATCTGATGCATCTTCATTAAAACAAATGATTTTTTGCTCTACATTTTCCATTTTTTGTAACACACCAGATATATCACGTGCTACTTGTTCAATACCTCCCAAAAAGGGATAATAATATTTTGAAATTTGCAATATTTTTGTCATATCTATCTACTTTCCTAGTATTTTAAATAGTAAAAAGACACATATGATTATTTACCATCCATAGCCTTTTTTTCTAACATCAAGTCATTCTTTACCATTCTCTCAACTAATTCCTGGAATGATATTTCTCTCTTCCAGCCAAGCTTTTCTTCCGCCTTTGCTGGATTACCGATAAGAAGTTCTACCTCTGCTGGTCTGAAGAAGTCTGGATTAACCTTAAGTACAACCTTTCCTGTTGCTTTATCCTTTGCTACCTCATTAATACCTTCACCCTCGAACTCAACTTCGATTCCTGCTGTTGCAAATGCTGTCTTAGCAAATTCTCTTACTGTTCTTGTCTCGTTAGTGGCAATTACATAATCGTCTGGCTCTTCCTGCTGTAAAAGTAACCACATCGCTTTTACATAATCCTTTGAGTGACCCCAGTCTCTCTTTGCATCAAGATTACCAAGTTCAACACAGTCCTGAAGACCTAACTTAATACGTGCTACCGCATTTGTAATCTTTCTTGTAACGAATTCCTTACCACGTCTTTCAGACTCATGATTAAAAAGAATTCCTGAACATGCATACATTCCATAGCTCTCTCTGTAATTCTTTGTGATCCAGTGTCCATAAAGTTTTGCAACTCCGTATGGGCTTCTTGGATAAAATGGTGTTTCCTCTGTCTGAGGTATAGCCTGAACCTTACCAAACATTTCTGATGTTGAAGCCTGATAAAATCTGCACTCTGGCTTTACTATCCTGATAGCTTCAAGCATGTTTGTAACACCAATGGCATCAATATCTGCTGTTGTACATGGTGTATCCCATGATGTTGCAACAAATGACTGTGCTGCTAAGTTATATACTTCATCCGCCTGTGAGATTTTCATTGATGATGTAAGTGATACAATATCCTGCATATCAGCATAAATAAAATGAATCTTATCTTTAATATGTTCAACATTACCATAATCCACAACACTCTTTCTTCTCATAAGACCATACACGTTATAGCCCTTTTCAAGAAGAAGCTCTGCTAAGTATGAACCATCCTGTCCTGTTATACCTGTAATTAATACATTTTTCATAATTTTCTCCTCTTTTGCCTTTAATACTATATTCAATAATCATAATTTATCAATACATATATTTTTTATCCTCTCAAATATTTATAATATTCATTTTATACATATTTATAATAAATTATAGGCGATATGATATTATCACATCATAGATGATAAATCAATCATCAAATTTTCATTTTATAAAATCCATTTATTAATATTTCCTTTGCATTATTTTTATTATTATCAATAATTAAAATTTTAATGCTTAACCTTTTTTATACGTCTATTAAAATTGCAAATTATTTATTTTATATTTTTGTTAATTATGTATTGACATTATTACAAATATATTATATGGTATAAGTATACTTAATTAAGTCTTGAATACATATATTTATTGTTATATATACTTTGTAATGCATATGCATCACATGCATTTTTAAATCTATGCACTTATTGGTATTTCAGTTAACATATGTATTTCTTAAGTTCCACACTGAATTCAGTATCAGATTAATATCCATACTTACACAATCAGGCATAACTCTATATTACAATTAGTTTTACTATATTATTGTAAGATACATTTATACAATTACTATTTTATTCAATTTCAGTTCTATATTGCAATCACTCTTGTTATATACCTGGTGAAATGCTAAAATGTATCTATACATTATATTTGTTTTCATAGCAGACCTGCCTGTTGTCAGATTTACTTAATACAAAAGGAGATTTTGCTTATGAAACATAATGACAAAGATAATTATTATAATAAGAATACTGATAACAATATAACAACTAGAAAGGATAGTAGTTCCTCTACTACAACCAAGCGATACAGTGACAACGTGTTCTGCCTGTTATATTCTGATAAGAACAACCTATTAGATTTGTATAATGCGCTGAATAATTCATCTCATACTGATATTGATAATCTTACAATAACTACGCTGAAAGGCGGCGTATATATGAAGTATAAAAATGATGCTTCATTTGTATTCAGTTATGAGTTATATATGTTTGAGCAGCAGTCATCTATCAACTTCAATATGCCATTAAGATTTTTCCATTATGGTTCTGAGGTATATAGGGATATGTTTCCCAATAGTATGCTGCACAGAAGAAGTATGATTAAAATTCCTACTCCGCATTTTATTACTTTTTATAACGGCAGGGAAAAGATGAAGGAACGTGTTAAAATTCTTAAGCTGTCAGATATGTTTGAACATCCTACAGATAATCCGGAGCTTGAATTAATCGTTACCATAATCAATCTTAATCCAGATGAAGAAGCTGACTCTGCTACAGGCAATGACACTAACAATAAAGGCAGCTCTCACAGCAATAATCATAAAAATGTCAGCAATGTAAATGGATTATTCACGGATGACATTCTGAACCGTTGCCAGTCGCTTAGGGATTATATGACATTTGTCAATAAAGTACGTCATAAGATGGATACACTTGGCTTGAATGTGCGAACATCCGTTATCGAATCAGTTGATGAATGTATTAAAGAGGATATACTGTCGGACTTCTTTATAAAGCATAGGAATGAGGTGATTGACGTGAGTATATTTGAATATGACGAAGAAGGTGTTATGGATGTGTTGCGTGAGGAGGCTCGTGAAGAAGCTCGTAAGCAGGCACTCACGGAAGGTCGTGACGAGGCAACTTTGAACGCAATCAAAAATATAATGGATAGTCTTCATGTATCAGTAGATAAGGCTATGGATATATTAAAAATTGATACTGAAAAGAGAGAGCAGTTGAAAAAACTCTTATAAGAATAATATTATTCATTTAATGACAAAATTATTAAAATCTATATTTTAACTTCTATGATATTAAGACAGCTAGAATCTATTATTTCATTCCAGCTGTCTTAATTACCAGATATGATTTACTGTAAAACAAAATAGGGCACATTTCATACTATCCCATTATAAAGCAGTATCTTTATGCTCTTGTGAGAAGAGTACTCATATTAATCTTTAACAAATATATAACTAAATCATATGTTTTTTTATTATCTCATACGTATTATTTATTACATCGCTATTAAGTGATAAATACATTTTCTTATCACCAATAATATAAAACTCATTTTTTGCCCGTGTTGCTGCAACATTCATAATATTAGGATTTTCTGTTCCCATTGCCCAATTTGCTGCTCCAATACATTTTTCATCTGCACCTAATACTAAAAACACAATAGGTGCTTCTTTTCCTTGAAATGTATGAACAGTTCCAACATTGGTAGGCTTGCCATTTTTATCATATCTTGTAAAACCAATTTTCTTTAATTCCTGTGATAATTGATATGCAACATTCTTAAATGGACTAATTACATATACAATATTGGCACTTTGTTTATTTACAATGTTAGGATTTTTCATTATCATACTTTGAAGTTTTTTTCTTAAAAACTCCCCTTGTTCTGCAACATATTTATCTATTGCACGACCTTTTATATCATACCATTCAGCAATTCCATCAGACTTTTCTCCCTGTACCATATTACCCGAATACGAAATTTTATTTGAAATATCAAACATTGGATATTTACATCTCCTATGTACCCATAATGGTATTCCTATCCAATCTTCTTTGTTAGTATCCTTATAAAATCCATATTTACTTATTGCGTCTACCAGCGTTTGTGTAGATGCTGTTTCAGATAAATATTGTCTTGATACACCATAATATTCCCCCAACATATTAAGAATATTAGAATCCAATGTAAGAACTGGTTTTATCTGTGCAGGATCTCCAACTGCCATAACATATCTGCTTCTGAAAATAGCTCCAACACTTGCTTGTGGAAGTGCTTGTCCTGCTTCATCAATAAATAAATGTCCTATTGTTTCTTTTCCCATATTTGCACACATTCTTGAAAAACTGGCGAATGTAGAACCTATAACCGGTATAGTCATGTTTATCCAATTCCATGCTTCCGATATTATATGTTTCTTTTCAAGATATTCACTTTGTTTGTTCCATATAATATAAGCTGCTTTTATATTTTTTCTATTTTCATACAAAAATTGTTTCCTAACTTCCAATGCTTTAATAAATAATTGTGATTGTAACCTTCTATATTTTATGTCAAACCATGGATTACTCAATTGTAATTCTTCATAGTCCAACTCCAGATTAAGCTCATTTATTTCAATACTATTTAGTCTTTCTTCCAAATTTTCTACTTCAGCTTCTAAATTATGAATTTCAGACTTTTTATTTTCTTCCCATGTATCAAATATTATTTGATCTTGTTCTGATTTTCTTTTAATTATATCTATTTCTGTTTGAAAGTTCTTTATCTTATCTTGCAATCCTAATAATTCAATTCTTATTTTATTCTCTTTAACAATAGCTATTTGAAGCTGGTCAGAATATTCTTTACTCTGTTGTCTAAATTCTTTCTTATGCTTTCGTGGAGAAAATAATTTTGGTTTTTGGAGTTTCAATGCTTCAATGCACTTAAGAACAGTATTCTTTTCACATTCTGCCATCTGTATCTGTGTATTAAAATTATTCATCTGATTTTCTAAATTTTCTATCTTATATTGAATATCTTCAATATTTTTTTCATTCTCTAATTTTAATTTTCTTAGATTATATTTTCTGCTAGTCACTTCATAGTTTAGTTTTTGTAATTTTTCATCTATTACTAATTTAGATTTTTTAATATTTTTTATATTCTGTGAAGTATTTTGAATATTGCTCCGATAATTATAAACCTTGTCGTACATTTCAAGAAAGTTTTCGTATATATCATCATCCGGTGTATATTCACACTCAAGATAATTTACAATGTGTTTTAACACTGTAACTATATATTTCATATTATCTTTCTTTCCACCTTCAATTGAAAACAATCCCCAAAACTTATCAGAACCTTCTTTTTTTGTAATTTTTAATTTTTCATGCTTGCCTTTTTCGTCCTCATACCATTCTGTTTCTACTAATGAATTTGCTATTTCCTTAAAATAATCTGCTCTAACAATACTATCGACAAATTCCTTATCTATTTTTTCACTCAAAGGTAATTCATCAACTATATTTTGAATTGCACTATGATTTGAACTTGCAACGACTATACATTTCTCTGCTATACTTTTAGGCATAATACCAATAGAAGCATTATCCATATATTTTGTTGAAGCATTACCTCTTATATATTTTAATGAATTTTTTGCTATATCATATGACTGTTCTACAATAAGCTCAGCAAATATATCTTTTAATAATGTCGTTTTTCCTGTACCCGGTGGTCCATTTACACTCCTAATCTGATTATTATCAACCCCTATTGATAAATTAACAGCCACCTGTTGCATAAATGCAAGCGAAAATTGTGGATTACTGGGAAATCGTGCAATAGGATAATTCTCTGGCTGTAAAATATCATCAAAAGCTCCGTGATTAAATTCCTTACTTTCCTTTTGACTATTTAAATTTATACGCTCTATAGAATTTGCAGCTATATACTTATCTAAATTGTCTGAATGTATTTTTTTTGCTTTTTCCAAATCAGCTATGAAAAAAGAATGTAAATTTGTGGCATCTGTTTCAATATTTTTTAATACCTGTATTCTACAATTTTCAATCAAAATATTATATTTTTTAAGAATTAGCGATATCATACGATTAAAATGTATTATGTAGTCATCATCTTCTGAACATTCAAATAGCTCTTCGAATTCCTTTCTTTTTTCTGCTTCAAACGCCATAAATTCATTTTCTCTAGGTATTCTTCTTTTATTCCTTATATAATAACTTTCTGTTAAAAATGTCATTTCAGAAACAAAATTAAGTTCTTTATCAAAATATAAAGCAAATGAAAATTTATTTCCTATTGTAATTTCCTGTTCTGTTGGTTTTAATTTATATTTTGTTCTTAGATAATCAATGACTTCACAAAATGGAAAAATATCAAAATATATAACAACTCCACTATTTTTATATTTTCCGACCCTGCTCTTATTCATTCTATCTAGCATCACAGCATAATAATCCTGTTGCCATAACCCACTAAACGTCAAAATTGCCTTATCATTTAAATTAATATCTCCCTCTGATAAATGTTCAACCATTATCCAAGACTCTAATATATCATTTTTATTATTCATAATCCTATTTCATTCCTGCTAACAATTAATATTTATTTGTTACATTTCAAAATATTTTTCACAATAATCAATTATACATTTTTACTGATATTTTCTTGTAAAAAATTAATTCACTGCCTAAAATTATATGCCCTTGCAATCTCATCCAACCTCTTATCATTTTTCGTAATCTCTTTTTTTCCTTTACCATACTTTGCATCTACTTTATCAAGTATTTTTACATCCATATGTCTGTACGGATATTCATACAACTTCTGCCACAATTCATTATAATTAATCAGTAATCTTCTTAATATAATAATGAGCCTTTCATTATACTTCCAATAAAATATACATTTGTAATACTCTGATTCTTCTCTGTTCTCCATATAATCAAGGTAATTCACCCTTGCCCTTGAATATGTTCTGTCAAGTTGTCTGCATATACATTCTATGAACTTACCTGTTATAGCATTTTCAGAACCATAACAAATTATAATATCTTCAAATGTTTTTTTATATACTCCAAGATAACTTATAGCATCAATTGTACTATTAATGCTAAACATTTTGTTAATAATATTATTTATTGAAGCATCTATTGGCAATGAATCTTGTAACAATATATTTGTTCTATTCAATGCATATATAATATCTTCTGGTCTGAAACTGATAAATGTTATATTATGCGACAACAAATTAAGTATAACTCTTGATGCAGACTCACCTGTCATTTTACATACGAGATGCATAACATTTATAAATATTTCTCTCTCCTTATTGAATAGACGAGGTACTTTTCCGTCTATGGTAAAAAAATAACAATTTTCTCTCTTCGCTGTCTCAATAGAATCCATAAAATATGCAGGATGATAGAATGAATCTTTTTCATTTCTTTTGTTATATGATGGATATAATTCTATTCTTAAGTCACTCTTAAGCCATTCTAATATATTCTCTATCATATTCCCACCATAATTCACATAGATTTTCTCAAGTTCTTCTACTGAACTATATGTTATATATATTGTTCTAAATATATCCAACAGTTCCATCACATCATATGCATTTAGGAATAAAAGTGTCATTGCATCTACTACTATAGCATCACCTATTTTTTTTGATTTTTCTATTATATTATCATTACTATCGTTATTAACCACCATTTTAATCTGTTTATCATCTGGCATGCCAAGCATAGCTATCATATCGTTATCTTTTCCAAGCGCTTTCTGCAACATATATATTGTGACATATTCGTTATCATAATATGGAATTATATTGTCATAATGCTCCTTTATAGCATTTATTCTATCCCAGAATTCATCTGTAAGTTTTTTCTCTCCTGATTCATTCACTTCTATAGCCTGCATAGACTCTATCCATGTTGCAACATTAGGATGCATATTCTTGAATTCAATACCATAAGATATACCGTCTTCTTTTCCACATCTCATAAGTCTTGACATATATAACTGATGAACTGGATTATACACAAGTTCTTTTGCCAATTCCTTTGCTTCTGTTATATATCTGACACTTGCATCCAAATCCCTATCAAGCAGACTAACTTCACTCATAAGTTCAAGATACTTTATTTGATTTTCCTTATCCTCTATCTTATATGAATTTCCAAGCATTTCTCCATATTTCTTGGCTTTATCGAAAGATAATATATACTTTAAAAGTATAATATAGTTTATTTTCTGTGCAAATGTTTTACTATCATCTGGTATCTGTTCATATAATTCTATTAACCTTCCAGCATCTAGTACTTTAAAATATATAAATTCTCCTATTTGTATGCGTTGCCTGTTACTTATAAATATATCTGCATACTTCTCATACATATCAAGTGCTGTATATATATCAATATCTGCAAGGTATATGAAAGCATCATATATCAAGCTTTCAGGATTATATATCGCCAGCTCATGTTTTCCAAGTTTATTAAGAATTTCTGTATATATCTGTTTAAGTTCCTCGTCATACCTGTTTCTTCTATAAAAACCTATAGAGTTCCATATATACATAACATCATTGCTATGAATATGCTTATCATATAATTCTTTACTTTTTTCTTTTAGCCCTATAAGTTCATAATATCTTGCATCATATAGTTCAATATATGGACAATCTATATCACTTTTTATTGCTTCACTTCTTATGCTTCTATAATCCTCTGTTCTTTTTATATCAAGTGCAAGCTGCAATGCCAAATTATAATTTCTACTAATCTCATTTTTACTTCCTATATTAAGCTTATTTTTAAAAAAGCTAAGTGCCTCATCATCATTACCATTCTCTGACATTTCAAGACATGTTATATAGTTTATATCTCCCTCACTAAGATAGCCAATATTATCCCTGTTTCCACATAACATCTGATGATATATTATATTTCTTTTTGTATCATAATCCAGCTTGGCCATATCAGTATCACTAAGTGACAACACATCAAGTTTATCCATTCTTTCACATATTATACATACATTAACATATAACATAAGAAATTGATCATCATAATGTTTGTCTTCAGATTGCAATATTTCTTCCATTGCTTTGGACAAATAATCCAATGAACTAAACATATGAGTATAATCTATCATATCTCTTGATATGCGCTTTCCATATTCACACGCTTTAGTTGCCATAGAATAGCGAATTATTCCAAGGTTAATCAGATTATTAACAGAATGTTTCTCACCTTCTGCTTTTAACATCCATTTCTCTGCTTCCTCATAATCTGCATATATCTTACTAACTATTCCTCTTGCCGCATAATAAGATGAATGATATCTGCTATTATCGGTATTATTTACAATACATTTCCATACTTCATCCAATTTAAGAAACAATTCTTCTTTATCCTCTTTTATCAAAGCACCAAGCTCACATCTTAATATTATTGCTGGTATATACTTATTATCTATATTTATAGCTTTATCAAGCAGTTGTATAGCTTCTGACGCATCAATATTTTTATACTGTCTGTTATTATTTTGATTATTTTTCCAACATGTATATGCTTTTATATAGTAATATTTTGCATTCTGTGTGTAGTCACAATATTTTTCTGAATATGTAAGATTTTTTCTAGCTTTAGTATAATCCTCAATATTGGTATAACACAACGCCAGATTAATGTATATATTAGTAAGAAGTTCTTTTGCATCTACTCCACTCTCCCTTATATCATTAATCAATTCATTATACTTGATTATTGCATCTCTAAATCTCGTATTAGCCTGATAATTCTTCTCTATATTTTTAAATTCAGCAGCATATTCTGTATTATCACTTATATGATTATCATCCGTTAATACTTCTGTTAAATTATTACCTATTCTACTAATATTAGCCGATATATAATCCAATTTTTTATTTATTTCATGATAATTATTACTAATATCACCTTGTGTTTTTAATATTCCTCTTGTATTCTGTACTATTTCTAATTCATTATTCTTATCATTTGATAACAAACCTGAATTTTTCAACTCTAATTTTATTATATCAGCAGACTTATCCAATATTTTCTTCAATTGTACTTCATATTTACCATAATGCGAATATTCTTTTATAAATTCTTTTATAAACTTATCAGTCAGTCCAGTTACTGATTCTTCACTGATTGCAAGATAACTTAATAGATATCTTATTATAACTTTGTTACATATATAGAATTTCTGAAGCTCTGTAAAATATTCTGTACTCTGCATAGGAAACAATACTTTATTTTCTATTATCCCCGGCAATTCATCACAGAATGTTTCAAATTTTTTCTGTCTTAATTTACTTTTTGCTTTATCATATACATAATCTAACCCATTACTTTTTATATAGTCGCTTATTTCTCCTGCTAATCCCATATTTTCCCTCTTTATTTATATAAACTCTTTGACTTTCAATATTTTGCACAATACCCACCAGTATCCTATGTATATTCGTACATAGGACACTGGTGGGTATATTTTCTATACTGGTTTTAATGGAAATCTACCATAATTTTCATCTTCATTCCACTCATCTATAGAAAGAACACTTACTTTTTCTATTAGTTTATTTCCATTACCTATATTCTTTTGTAACTTAAATGGCAATATTTCTGCAATTTTATTTCTTATCATACCTTTTGATACCTTATCATCCAATGGATATCCATATTGCATCCGTACAATCTATCTGATACTGGTTATTCTCATCTGTAAATATATCACCCATAATTATTCTCATGTTTGTACAGCATATATTTCACTCAACAAATTATCAAAAGATTCAATAATTAAATTATTCTTTAAGTCTGCAAACCTTGGTGCTGACGAATATTCTACTATATTTCCATCTTTTCTGAATGAATGAAACAATATAGACGTGTCCTCTTTCTTTCTTGTTTCAAAATATTTGGCAAGCATATAATCATGTGTTGATACAAATATCTGTACTCCGTCTCTTTGCAATGTATATAATAATTCAACTATTATTGAAATATAGGCCGGATTAATGTTAGCTTCTGGTTCATCCCAGAACAAAACCGCTCCTTTTTCCAATGTTCCATTCTTTACAAGCTGCCACAAAAGCGCCATCTTACGAATTCCCTCTGCCTCAAGATTAAATTCTCTCTTAGAATTAGCAACCTTCATATAGAATTCATCTCTTTCTTTATCATAAGATACTTTTCCACCAATAATTTCTTCTATAGCTTTTAACCTTGTATCTCTTTCCTTACTATTACGACCTACGGTCACATCTACTTTAGCTGAATTAATTATATCTATATAAGTATCATCAAAACGCACATTATCTTTTTCAATAGCTGCTGCAAGATTATAGCTGTTAGATAGAATTTCTTTCGCAGGAATATATATACTGCTTGTATTTCTGAATTCATTTTCCCAGCCTTCTTCTCCTTTTATTACTGCATCCCACTTTTTTGTTTTATGATTAAACTCCATAGTAAGATTTTTTACTGGACATTGTACGTCATTTCTTGCACTGACTCTAATCCTAGCTATATTAGTACCTCTATTGCCTATTCCTCTGGTAATTAATCTCGATATTTTATAATCATCTGGATATAATGTACGAACAATTTTATTAGAAAATGAAATCTTAGGGTTTGATGACTGACAAGCGGAATATAATACTTTTAATATATGTGTTTTGCCTGTTCCATTTTCACCTATAAAAACATTAATTCCTTTATCAAACTTAAGCTCTACATCTTTAAAAACAGTAAAATTTTCTAATTTAATACCAGATATATTCAACTTAGTACCTCCCCTTTAATCAAGTGTTTTCCATTGCTCCAGAAACTTTTAACACTCTATATCTCCAATATAAATATATTCGTATTGTATCATCATTTAATAATAAATAAAAGATTTTATTGAAAAGCAAATCACAACATTTTCTAGAACTGATTCTCCCTAAAAAACTCCCTCTTCCTCTCAATCATCTCATCAATTCTGTCAATGTAGTTTCTTACATCCTTAACATTTTCAATTCTCTCAATTCTTACTGAATGGTTGTCATCGCTTTCATTATGGAATACTACCTTTGAACTAGCGCCAGCACCACAGGCAATTATGGTCTGTTTCTCCTCCATTATAAGTATGTTGTATATGCATTCTTTGCCTTCCTTGGCATATCCTACATTTTCAAAGTTACCAGCCATGTTCTTCTGGCGATACATATAGTAAGGCTGCATATCAAGATTTTTGGCAGTTTCCTCGGTCATCCTGATTATCTCATCTGTATTCTTGGTTGAAAGCTGCTTGTACTTATCTCTCCATATGTTAAGTGCGGCTGCCCTCTTTATTGCAAGTGAATGTACTGTGAGACTTTCTGGATTCATAGCCTGTATCTCACTGAGTGTATGTCTGACTTCATCAACATCCTCGCCGACAAGACCAAGTATTATATCCATATTTATATTTTCAAAGCCCTCTTCTCTTGCCATATTGTATACATTCTTAATCTGCTCAACCGTATGCTTTCTTCCAATAAGGTCAAGTGTCTTCTGGTTCATCGTCTGTGGATTAATTGATATTCTTCCTACATTGTGCTTCTTTAACACCTGAAGCTTATCAAGTGTTATGCTGTCAGGTCTGCCCGCTTCAACTGTAAATTCGTGGCAGCCATCTATATCAAATAATCTCTTAAGCTCTGTTATAAGTCTGTCAAGCTGCGCTGCACTGAGTGTTGTAGGCGTGCCTCCGCCAAAGTACACTGTATCAAGTCTTCTTCCCTTCATCGACTCTGACACAAATTCCATCTCTTTTATCAGTGCATCAAGATAGCTGTCCACATAATCCTTATAAGCTCCAAGCGCATATGAAGAAAATGAGCAGTACAGACATATACTTGGACAGAATGGTATACCTATGTACAGACTGTATCCATTCTTATAATCTATACGATTAAGTATATCCATTTCTTTCTTTGCAACCTTGAGTGCAAGTTCCGCCTTTTCCTCACTTGCTTTATGCTTATCCATAAAATGCTTCTTTATAGTATCTTCACTCTCGCCATCTTCAAGCATTACATAAGCTATTTTACTTGGGCGTACACCTGTAAGATATCCCCATGGAAGCGTTTTTCCCGTCTTTTCACTAAGATAATCATAAAGGTATGACTTGAACTTATCGTGCATCTGGCTCTTGTTAAGACCTGTGACATCTGGCACTTTTATGTCGATTATCATGTCATCCTCGCCTATATTGCCGCAAGTAGTCATATTATTTTTACTATTGTTACTGCTACATTTGCCATTATCATTAATATAGCTACTATTGTTATCAATGCGCTCATTATTATCGCTATGACACATTCCATTATAATTACTATCATCACCTTTATATGCTGTAACCTCTATTCTTGGGTAGAATGAACGCACAAGAACTATGGCATCATCATAAAATGTATTGTCATCTATTTTAATATATATCATTATTATTCCTTTCAATTATCTATAAACTTCATACCAGTATCAGGCTTTCTGTATCTTTACTATAATTCTAACACAGACAAAAATTATACAACTTTTTAAATCTATTCATTCATAGCATATAATTCATTTTATAAAAATCATACTATTAATTCTTTACATTTACATAATCGTATTCATTATAAGTTTACACCAAAAACGGATTATTCACTCTCTCATATCCCACACTCGTACCTTCACCATGTCCCGGATATACTTTGGTGTCATCTGGAAGCACCATTATCTTATCCTTTATAGAACGTACTATCGCGCTCATGCTGCCACCCGGAAAGTCTGTTCTTCCAACTGAACCGCAGAATAATGTATCACCTGAAAACAGTACTCCGATATCTTTTATATAATAGCATGTTCCGCCCTCTGTATGTCCCGGCGTATGAAGTGCCTCTATATCAAAGCCTGCAAGCTTTAACACATCACCGTCATTGTGCCATACATCCGCTTTTACTGACAGGTTCATTCCGTATGACTCACCAAGGTTAATGTGTGGCTGTTCAAGTGTATTTTTCTCATCACATGATGCATATACATTTACACCATATTTTTCTCTTACATCATCTGCTGCCATAATATGGTCAAAATGCCCATGTGTTAATAATATTCCCTTAAGCTCACAGCCTGACTCATCTATCATCTTACTTATCTCATCTGCACGGTCTGCAGGGTCGATAAGTACACACTCTTTAATATCTTCGTTGCATAAAAGGTAGCAGTTTGTGCCTACCATTCCTAGTATTCTTGAATCAATCCTATACATATAACCCTCCTGATTTATATTCTTTAAAAAAGCCGTTATCAAGAAAATATCCCAATAACGGCTGAATTATATTTTATGATACCAGGGTCAAAAGGTCATACACCCACATGAGCTTGCTCATAGGTGTGTGTATGGGCTTTTGACCCCAACATCATTTTATTTTAAAGTAAATGTCTGCTTCACGCAGCCGCTCTCTTTTCTTTTAAGCTAATTATCTGACAGCTCTGACCTACCAGCACATCAGCCCGTAGCTCTCTCAATATCTGTCACGCCATCTATCTTTCTTAACTTGTCTATAAGACGGTTAAGCTCTTCCTTGCCTGATACAACAAAACCAAGATTGATAGTTGCCATAGACTTCTTATTAACACGGCTGTTCATAAACCTTACATCTATATTGGCCTCAGTAAATAACCTAGATATATCAACGATAAGACCTTTTCTGTTACCTGCATATATATTAATCTCAGCACTGTACTTTTCACTATTATTCTCTGGCTGTTCCCATTCAGCTTCAATAAGTCTGGCACGCTCAGTTGCAGGGAAATTAAGTATATTGATACAGTCTGTTCTATGGATAGAGATACCTCTTCCTCTTGTGACAAAACCTACTATTTCATCGCCCGGAACTGGATTACAGCACTTAGAAAATCTTACAGCAACATCGTGAATTCCTTTGACAACAATTCCACCCTTGCCCTTCTTTTCCTTATCCTTTTCCTTGCTCTCGCTTGCAACTATCGTATCAAGCACCTGCTTGTCTGTAACTTCTGCCTTCTTTGTCTTTAAGTACTCTTCATTGAGCTTATTGACTATCTGGCCTTCCTTAAGTGCGCCGTGTCCGACTGCTGCCATAATAGAATCCCAGTCTTTATAGCCATATTTTCTTAAAGCCTTTTCTACGAATTCCGGCTTATTAATCTCAGAAAGAACTATACCTTTACCTTTACAATAGCTTGATACAAGTTCCTTGCCTTTTATAATATTATCTTCCTTAAGCTCCTGCTTGAACCACTGGTTAATCTTATTACGTGCCTGTGTCGACTTGACCATTGAGAGCCAGTCACGGCTTGGACCCTTGGAATTCTGGGAAGTAATAATCTCAATTCTGTCGCCGTTTTTTATCTCATAATCAATATTTACAAGCTTGCTGTTAACCCTTGCACCAACCATTTTGTTACCCACAGCACTATGAATACTGTAAGCAAAGTCAATAGGATTAGAACCTGCTGGAAGTGTCTTTACATCACCTGTAGGTGTGAAACAATATACCGAATCAGAGAAAAGGTTAAGGTCATTCTTAATAGATGATAAGAATTCCTTGTTATCTGACATATCTCTCTGCCATTCAAGTATCTGTCTTAACCAGCTTAGCTTGGCTTCCTCATTCTTATTAGACTCGCCTGTTTTGCCTTCCTTATACTTCCAGTGGGCTGCGATACCATACTCAGCTATTCTGTGCATTTCGTAAGTTCTTATCTGAACCTCGAAAGGCTGTCCGTTAGAAGCGATAAGTGTAGTATGCAGTGACTGGTACATATTTGGCTTTGGCATAGCTATATAGTCCTTAAATCTTCCCGGAATAGGCTTATACATTTCGTGTATGACACCAAGTGCCGCATAACAGTCCTTGACAGTATCTACCTTGATACGGACTGCAAATATATCATATATCTGGTCAAGTGTCTTATTCTGATTGACCATTTTTCTGTATATTGAGAAGAAATGCTTGACTCTGCCGTCTATTTCTGCCTCTATGCCGGCATTGCTTATATGCATTCCTACTTCTTTGATGATACTCTTTATAAATGCTTCTCTTCCCGGTCTGTTTATATCAACCTGCTTTACAAGGTCGTTATAAGTATCGGGCATAAGATACTTCATAGAAAGGTCATCTAACTCCACCTTAATCTTAGATATACCAAGTCTGTGTGCTATAGGAGCATATATATCCATAGTTTCTCTTGACTTTTCAACCTGCTTTGCCGGTGATTGGTACTGCATTGTACGCATATTGTGAAGTCTGTCGGCAAGCTTTATGAGGATAACTCTTATATCCTTTGCCATAGCAAGAAACATTTTCCTTAAGTTTTCTGCCTGGACTTCTATCTTATCATGCTGATAATTAAGCTGTGTGAGCTTTGTTACACCATCTACAAGAAGTGCTACTTCATCGCCAAATTCCTTGGCTACATCTTCACTTGTCATAACTGTATCTTCGACAACATCGTGTAAAAGACCAGCTATAATAGACTCCTTATCAAGCTCAAGCTCTGCTAATATGATAGCAACGCATAAAGGATGAATGATATATGGTTCACCGGACTTTCTGAACTGTCCTTCGTGAGCCTTCTTTGCGACCTTATACGCACGCTCTATATCTGAAAGGTCAGATGATGGATGGTACAGCTTTACCTTTTCAATAAGGTCTTCATAAAGCACTTCCGGGCTTGTAAAGTCTGCCGGTGTATCTACCGACTTTTCAACCTTACTTGTCTTAATATTCTTATTTCCTGCTAATTCTATATTGCTCTCTGGCATACAATCTCTCCCCTCGTATATCTATAATTCGGGTGAACAGCCTGTGTATGGCTGCATTTATTATATTTGTTTTCTTATGTATGACATCTTATGATTAATGGTCAAAAAGTATTTGCCGCTTACCTGATATTGACCTTTTTACTCTATCATAACATTATAAAAAATTATACTTCTGCGTATAACTTTTCCATAAATTCTCTTGTTGCTACTGCATTTTCTGGAACTGTATTCTCAAGTGTGCAGTGAACATATGGCTTATATTCCTTTATCTTATTAAGTAAAAGTGGATAGTTAAGTCCGCCTGTTCCTGCTGCTATTGACTTAAGCTCATCGCCTTCAACAACGTAATCCTTGCAGTGGACAACTGCTATATCCTTTAATAACAGGTCAAATGCTTTCTCAATAATCTCATCCTGCTTATCTATATTTCCAACATAAAGAAGATTAACAGGGTCAAATATTATCTGGAGATTAGGTGAGTCGATAGCATCTAACACCTTTCTTGCTCTCTCAACTGTATTGACAATATGCTTCCATACCGGCTCTATAGCTACTATAACGCCAAACTGCTCTGCATACTTTACAATAGGTCTTAAGTTATCTATAAAGCACTGGAGTGCCTCATCTGAATGGTTAGCTGGTTCATACTTATATTCTTCGTTGACAGCTCCTGTTTCTGTTCCGACTACTCCACATCCAAGTATACTTGCAAATCTTATATGTGCCTTGTACTTTTCAACTATTTCCTTATGCTTCTCTGGATTAGGATTACATAAGTTAAGGTAACATCCAAGAACTGCCACGTCTACTTTATTCTCCGCACATAATTCCTTGATGTACATAGCAAGTCCCGGTGTCATTGTTTCAACTCCCGGCTTGAATTCCTTGATAGACTTTGTTAAAGCTATATGCATACAATGAAATCCCTGCTTATGTATGTTAGGGATAAGCTCATCAAGTGGTGCATACGCAACATCATGTGCCCTGATACCTATTCTCATAATATATCCTCCATTCCTGTACACTCCTGTGTATGCCACGCTGCATATCTGTATATTGTGTACATTCATTAATAAATGGTTTATTGGTAAAATTCTATATTTATATTAGTTTAACATATTCAGGGAGAAATGTCACTGTTTATGTTGAAATTCGATTGATGAACGGACGACATAATACATAAATAATATTCAACTTAAACTATATAAGTACAAGGAGATGAATTGAGTGCTCTGCGCTCAATTCATCTCCCTATACTCACCATTAATTTAGTGACTATTATTATATTTTACCAATGTCAGCTTAAAGGTCGAGAGGTGTTTTGGAAATAATACGTAACGCACACTAAAACTCCATCCCATTCTCACTAACCGCATTATAATACATAGTCAGCGGAATGAAGCTCTGCGCAAATCCTTTTCCTGAATTGCCCTTGCATATAACTGCATCATCTATCACCGTCTTTACTCCGACAGCACCGCCTGAATTCTCATTTAAAGTACTTCTGAATGTCTTAAGTCCATACTTCAAGTATGATGCATCACCTGTAAGCTCATATGCTATTGCGAGTGACTCTAAAAGCAGTGTATTATTTCCATTTCTTGACAGACTTGGAAGCTCCTTATAATAGAAAAGTCCATTATCCATATAACAGTTTTCTATAAGGTCATCCACCGCATTTATTATCATCTTCTTAATGTCTTCTCTTGGAAATACTCTATAGTATCTCATAACACTTCCAACTGCAACTGATATCATAAAACCAACTCTGATTGCTGTATTATCTGTGTATGGAGATAACCAGTCGCCGTATTCTTCTTCCCACTTCTTAAAGCTGTCAATTATCCAGTCACATTTTGCAAGCCACTTCTTATCATTAGTTTCCACATAGAGAGCTGTAAGTGTCCTTAAAGCCCAGCCCGTCTCTCTTGCATTGGCTTCACCCGGAACCTGATACATCGGTGTTTCAAGCAGCTTTAATACATTTTCACCTATTCCTATAGCTGACTCAAGTCCTCTCTCATCACCGGTCAGATGATAGTAATCAAGAAGTCCTTCAACCCACTCATGAGAGCATACCATAACACCATTCTTACAGTGACCTGCTGTGTGCTCCCACTGTCCGCCTATTCTTAAAGGATTGCTGCTGTAGTGGCATATATCAACATCCATCCAGTGCTTTGCCGATACTATTAAATAGTCAAGAAACCTTCTCACACCCGTTCTTGCATACATAAGTGCGCAGGCATGTGGGTAATCATATTCGTTATTGCTCCACACCGGCTTGCCGCCGCCTCTTCCCTGAACTGTGTAGCCCATATCAACGGTATCACCCCAGTTAAGCATGCCATAACACCTTGAATGTCCGTCTGCCTTTGCCATAAGTGCTATTTCCACATCTTCGTTAATCTTTTCAGGAAATACATTGAGCATAACTTCTGACTCCTTAAATACCTTTGGTGATATATAAGGTCTGTCCGGCATCTGATATATAAGACTTCTGTTATCTATCTCAAATATTTTTGTTTCAGGACTATGCCAGTGAATAAGGAAGTTCTGCTCTTTTGCCATGCCTGACTGCATCGTAACTTCTCCAACACCTTCCGGTACAAGCATAACTGCCACGCCATCTCTGCACGCCTTAACAGCCTTTGGATAGTTCTGCTGTGCCTGATGTACTGTCACGCAGAAGCCGTCCTCACTATCTGTATAGTCTGTCATAAATGTTCCATAAAGTACCTCTGCATAATGCTCATTAGCCTCTTTTACAAGATAACTGTCATCTATAGTTTCATTTACTTCTTCACCATTCTTACCTATGATAAAGCTGGTCTTATAATTGGATGCTGCCACGATTGTCCTTATATCTGATACAGGTGCTTTGTGCTCTATCATATCAAGCTCGCCGATACCTCTTGTTATAAATACGGGACCGTCATTATGCGAATTATCTGTAAGTATATCTCCGCAGCCTGTTGAGTCATTACCCGATGCTATATCTATGTATGCAAGCTTGTCTGTTACAATACTGTCCACTGACTTTTTTATGTAAAATACAAGCGACTTTATTCTAAGCTCATCATTTGATGTATTGATTATCCTGTATGATACATTTACCCATGGCTTGCCAGCATAGGCTGTAAGCCTTATCTCTGCTTCTATATCTTTAAATGTGTGATTATCATCTAATATATTATCTTTTTCTGCTTCTACTTTGGCAGTACTATCTTTATAAGCTGCGCCGCCTGCTATATTGTGTGCCCTTGCTGCAAGTATGACTTCAACCGGACCTGACTGCACTACACGCCACTCACCTATAGACAGCTTATAGTCATTGCCATCTTTATCTTTAAGAACAGGACCTTCAAAGTTAGCTTCTGTGTACGTTTTTCTTCCATCATATACATTTGTAAATATACTTTCTGAATCATCTGCAACTTCATACCTGATTGCACCACTATCGACTTTATAGCCTTTTTTCGTCTTCTCAACTGATACTCTAGCCGCTTCCGGTTCTGTATACATATGCTGCATTTTATTATCAGTACTTATTATGCTCTGGCACTGTATCGATGCCTTAATACCATCATCATACTCTTTCTTATCAGTAACAAGTATAAGCTTTGCCCGCTTATTAGCTGGAAGGTCAGCCATAAAGCTTATAAACAGATACTTAACACTGCCATCATTGTGCCATGCTGTAACTCTTGGCTGAATTACACATTCCCTGCCATTCTGCAGCACTGCCACCTCTGATATGTCCTTTAACTCACCCTTCTTAAAAGGAACTGCTATACTTACACATTCCTGAATCCTTGGATATCTGTATAACTTATCAAAATATATATCTATCATAATTTAATCCTCTTTTCTATACACATTTTCAGGTAAGCTATATAAACTTATATCAAGTATGAATAAATTAAACACACATATAAGCAATACCTTTTTACTATACCCAATCTTTGTTTAATATAACATTACCATAGTTACATATTTTAAACTATAAATAAATCAAAAATATTGCACACGTATGTGCACGTTAGAAAAATACATTTTTCTGTACTTGCTCATTTATAGTTTTAAAATGTTAATCACACGTCATATTCAGAATACCTCTGAACACTAACTATTATAAACATATTATCATAATTTTAACTACTGTTAAGATTGTCTTTTTTATGATATTATACATATTAATTGACTTTTGCGTATATATCCATTACTTAATATATTATTGGCTATATAAAAAGTCATTTATATTATAATGCTTTCAGAAAGGACTTATAAATATTGAATTATGCAGAAATAAAGTATAACGACATAGCCAATGGTCCGGGAGTACGCACAAGCTTATTTGTAAGCGGCTGTACACACCGTTGTAAGGGATGCTTTAACGAAGTAGCGTGGGACTTTAATTATGGCACTCCATTTACACAGGAAACCATTGATGCAATAATCAATTCTATGAAGCCTGCGTATATTGCCGGAATAACACTTCTTGGCGGAGAACCCTTTGAACCTGCCAACCAGCGCGGACTCCTTCCATTATTAAAACAGGTTAAACAGACATACCCCGATAAAAACATATGGTGTTTTACAGGCTACCTGTTTGACAAGGACATTATGGATAAAATGTATGAAACATATCCTGAAACAAGGGAAATGCTTTCATATATTGACATATGTGTTGATGGAAGATTTGTCGAAGAATTAAAAGATATGATGCTTAAGTTCAAAGGTTCATCCAACCAGAGAACGATAGATGTCCAGGCATCATTAAAGACGGGCACTGTGGTTATTGCCAGTGGATATTAGTGTGAAAAATAAATTTTTCACACGCGAGATTTGTGTCTGCGCACACTTGACACAAACTCGTTATGCGCGAAAAACATACGCAGAAATGAGGATTAATATATAACAAAAATATTAGTTTAAGGAGTATATATAATGAAACAGAATGTAAATATCAAAAAATTAACACCTAATGCAATTATCCCAACTTATGGAACTGAATACTCAGCAGGTGCCGACCTTTATTCAGGTATGACAGAAGCTGTCACTATCAATCCAGGTACCACAGAATTCATCAAAACAGGAATTGCAATGGAAATTCCTGCCGGACTTGTTGGACTTATATACGCAAGAAGCGGCATGGCATGCAAAAAAGGTGTTGCACCAGCCAACAAAGTCGGAGTTATAGACTCTGACTACCGCGGTGAAATAATAGTTGCTCTTCACAACCACTCAGATGTAGCAGTCACAATTGAACCCGGTGACAGAGTTGCACAGATTGTACTTGCCCCTTATATAACAGCAGCTTTCAATGAAGTTGAAGAATTAAGCGATACAGTACGTGGAGAGGGAGGATTTGGGTCTACAGGGACTAAGTAGAGGTTGCTTGTTACTATAATTAATAAACTATTATATTAACCAACGGACGACATAATATAAGACACGGGACGGCTACCGCGAATAATTCGCAGCAGCCGTCCCGTGTCTTATATCGTCCGTATGTCACCAAATATCACACACTATTTCTCATTAACAACCGCACTATCCATAACAACATTCTGTGCCTTCTTAACAAGCATAGCCTTTGCTATAGTATTCTTGTCAAACTTATCTGTGAATGTTGATACCTGAGAGTAACCACTGTCCTTAGCAAACTGCTCAAGGTCATCCTTGTACTCATATTCCGTAATGTTAAGACCTTCATTTTCAGCTATCGCCTGATATACAAGCTGCTGGCCTGCTGATGCCTTTACGAACTCATCAAATGTTTTTCCATAAAGATTCTGGCAGTACTCGTCATTAGTCTTGCCCTGAAGTGTACTATAAAAGCTTATAGACTCCTCAAGCTTTGATGTCTGTTCTGCAAGGAACTCTTCCGGATATCCTGTTACCTTACATACATCAAGAAGCTGTGTAAGTATCGCCTCATTCTTAGCTTCACTTACCTTATTATCAATAGTAGACTTAACATCATTAGTTACATATTCCTTATACTGGTCAACTGTCTCAAGACCAAATGTATCTTTTACAAATGCATCTGTAAGCATAGGTACATTTGGCTGCTGTACATAACTCATAGAAAGTTCAAATACAACCCTCTTGCCGGCATAATCTGTATACTTTGAATTATCAGGCATAGTAACTGTAATAACCTTTGTCTGTCCTGCCACCATATCATATAACTCATCTGCAAGTTCAGTTCCTGCTACTGGAAATGCATCCTTGCCAAGAACCATACTATAATCAGAACCTGTAAAATCATCTACTGCAAGACCTCCGGAAGTTCCTGAATAACTGAAGGTTACCTTATCTGACTTCTGCGCACCACGATTTACATCTGTATATGTTGTCTGGTCGTCCATCTGCTCTGATATCTTATCTTCTACAACTTTATTAGTTATAGCCGTTACATCAACATCCGCTGTAATACCTTTGTAATCACCCAGCTCAACATAATCTGTTGGATTATATCCATAATCAACCTTTATCTTACTGTTACATGCTGTAACCATAAGCATGGAAACAGCCATAGCTGCTGCAGCTATACGTCTTACACAGCTTCCTTTTACTACTTTTCTCATAACTTTCTCCATAATTATATAAATGTTTCGTGTAAAATAGCATTTACACCAATATCATAAAAACTATATCATAATTCGCCCATAAACGCCAGTATTCTATAAATGTTTCACAATATTATCACAAAAGCCGCCACACAGGACTTAAGTCGTTAAACTCTTCCTGTATGACGGCTCATATACTGCTAATTAATTAATATCTTCATTCTATAAGATATCTATTAATCCAGCAAAATATATAATGTATATAAATCGCAAAATAATATAGCAATCACATACATTAGTCAGCAACAAAATAATCTCTGATACTGATATTTTTTATAAATTAAGCCAGCTTAGACTTAGCTACTTCTGCTAACTTAGCAAATCCTTCTGCATCGTTAACAGCCATCTCAGCTAATACCTTTCTGTTAAGGTCGATGTTAGCTAACTTTAAGCCATACATGAACTTGCTGTATGAAAGATCGTTCATTCTTGCAGCAGCATTGATTCTTGCGATCCATAACTGTCTGAACTGTCTCTTCTTCTGCTTTCTACCCTTGTAACTCTCTGTAAGAGCTCTCATTACAGACTGCTTAGCAACTCTGTACTGCTTAGATCTAGCTCCTCTATAACCCTTAGCGAGCTTTAATACTCTATTATGCTTCTTCTTTGCGTTCATACCGCCTTTAATTCTTGCCATTTCTTAATTTCCTCCTAAAATAATCAATCACAGACATCCATATCTTATAAATATGGCATAATCTTCTTCATTGTCTTTACATTAGTTGCATCTGTCATAGCTGCATGTCTAAGATTTCTCTTTCTCTTAGTAGTCTTCTTTGTAAGAATATGGCTCTTGTAAGCTTTCATTCTCTTTAATTTACCTGTTCCAGTTACTTTAAAACGCTTTGCAGCTGCTCTTTTTGTCTTTACCTTTGGCATAATAATCCTCCTAATTTAATTCTCATATGGAATAATATTTTAACGTTTTTCAGTTAAAAACATAGTCATGCTCCTGCCCTCTAACTTTGGAGCCTTATCTACTACTGCAATATCACTTAACTTCTCTGCGAAGTCTTCAAGGATGTGCTTACTTGAATCTATATGAGCCATCTCACGTCCTCTGAATCTGAGTGATACCTTAACCTTATCGCCTTTCTCGATGAACTTCCTTGCTGCGTTACACTTAGTATTAAGGTCATTCACATCTATGTTAGGTGATAAACGAACTTCTTTGACTTCTATTGTTCTCTGTTTCTTCTTAGCTTCCTTTTCTTTTCTGACAAGCTCATACTTATACTTGCCATAATCCACAAGCTTACATACAGGTGGCTTTGCGGATGGAGCTATCTTTACAAGATCAACCTCTGCCTCTCTTGCTAACTTCATAGCATCCTTAGGAGACATAACTCCAAGCTGCTGTCCTTCTTGTCCAATAACACGAACTTCCTTATCGCGGATCTGCTCGTTAATCATTAATTCGCTAATAGTAGTGCACCTCCAAAATCAAAAAAAGTGGATAGTCAGACTATCCACTTTTTAATCATAATGCATCTTAATTGCTGTTTATCATGCACATTCTTAAAAATATAAACCCGAGTCGCCTAAGTGCGCTAAGGTGAGAGTGGATACTCTGCTTCGTTTAACAACTATTAGAGTTTAACACTAATAATTATTGCTGTCAACTATATTTTAAAATTATTCAAGAATATTTTTATAACATAACATATGTAATATTAAAATGTACATAGCATACTTAATTTAATATCAGCTCAGTTCCGCAATCCCCGACAATCTTACATACCTGTCTGATATTCTGTACCACGTTGGAAAGTCGACAACTCCTGTCTGCGGCATATTATTAATACGCTGGAACTCTCTTACTGCCTCCGCCGTTATCTCCCCATATATGCCATCTGTTGAAAGTGCCGGAATAGCATTATAATAATCGCCTATAAGATTAAGCTGTTCCTGTAACTGCCTTACCTTCTGTCCTGATGAGCCTATGTCAAGGTCTGCGCCCGGCCATGAGGACGGTATTCCCTGTATCTGTTCTGCCGTATTGATATACATATTATCTCCATAATAATATCTTAATATGTCTATTGACGAATATCCCTGGTCGCCAAGATACTTACTTCCCCACTGTGTCATCCAGTTCGGACAGCTTGACTTTTTACCATCACAGTACTGCGTAAGTATAGGCTGCTTTACATTTGGGCGTGAAAGGTAGTTGTCAAATATCTCATCAACCACGTTGGATATACTCTCAAATATATTTCTGCCATTCACCCATTTATGGTCAAATGCTGTTGATGAGGTTATGGTAAAGTTGTAATTCTGGTTTCTATACCACTCTGTATACACTCTGTTTAGTGTAAATGACATAATTGCAAGTATATTTGCCTCTAATGTCTGTCTTGGCCATGTCGAATATATCTCACTGCTTGCAACATTTTTAATATAATCCTTGTATCTTACATAGTAGTTCTGTGCTGTCGAGTCAGTCGGAACACCGTCATGAACAACTATAGTTTCCGGAATTACAACACGGCTTAGTACGATTTCACCCGACTGCTGTACAGGCTTTATCTCACTTTCCGGTATCTTTTCAGGGTAATTTCCATAGAGTGTATTTACCGGAATTACAATATTATTTTCTGTATCCTGATAACTATTTTCATTCATATATACGTCCTGTATACTTGTTTCTCCCGAAAATACATCTATACCCGATATATTAGCTTCATCATAGCCATTTGCCGTCACATCTATCGTGTACTCCGAAAACGGCTGCTTTTCTCCCGGCTCCATACTGTACTCAATAGGCGGTGTCAGCAGCTCATCAAGATTGACCGCACCCTCTGAATCTGTCATCACTTCATTTATCACTGTCTCAGGATTGCCTGTATACGATATTGATACCCTTGCATTGGCAAGCGGAGTACCCTGCTGCCTGTCATATACATTTATACGCATCTTTCCTTTATCTATTATATCAGGCGGTGTTTCCATAGTCCGAACAAGCACCATACATTCCCCCCATATCTCAGATTGATTTTTTTAATTATTATATGTATCCTTATAGGAATTTATGAATAAAATAAACTGATAATTACTTTAGGAGCGCATATGGCGAATTATAAAGTTGCTCTTGATGCAGGTCATGGCGGAAGCGACCCCGGCGCTGTATACAATGGTCGTCAGGAAAAAGATGACACGCTTGACCTCACTCTTGCAGTTGGAGATATTCTTAAAAAAAATGGTGTTGATGTTTTCTATACACGAACTACCGATGAATATGAAACACCCTTCAAGAAGGCTACAGATGCCAATAATTCAGGCGCTGACCTGTTTATATCGATACACCGCAATTCCTCTGAAACTCCTAACCAGTACTCAGGTGTCGAATCTTTGGTATTCAACGACACCGGTCTTAAGGCAGAGGTTGCAAGAAATATAAATAACCAGCTCGAGGATGTCGGCTTTAAAAACCTCGGAGTTGATGTCAGGAAAAATCTTGTCGTACTGAAAAGAACTAAAATGCCTGCTGTTCTTATAGAAGCCGGCTTTATAAACAACGATAAGGATAACTACTTATTTGACCAGGAATTTGATAAGATTGCAAATGCTATCGCAGACGGAATACTTGAAAGTATCCCCGCAAGTGAACGCGGCAGCGGACAGTCATCCAATAATAACCAGCGGAATGGCTCGACAAGCGGCTCTATGACACCACGCTCTACGACAGGGGCTATGGCAGGTTCTACGACAACTGGCTCTATGATGGGTTCTATGACAACCAGCTCTATGACAGGAGCTGCCTCAATGTCTGATTCTGCCACAACTTCTATGTCTATGGAAAATGCTGAAAATGTGGCTGACATATCACCTGTAAATACTTCCATGGAGGCGGCTAATTCTACACCTGTAAGCAGTTTTCCAGATAATTTTAATTACAGTTCCAAGTCCACGTATACTAATAATAGTGGCTACTCCTCTAACACAGGTTCTATGACCGCACCTGCAAACAGTTCCGCTGCCATATCTGGCTACAATAATATGCCACAGAGCAGCCCCGCAGCCAGCTTTAACATTTCCAACGCCGACAATAACACCTATACTAATTCCTACCCATACAACCAGTGCCAGTGCAATGATAACTACACCCCTGAAACTCTCTACCGTGTACAGACGGGTGCCTATCGCAACAAAGAAAATGCCGACCGTATGTTAAACTCCCTGCTTATGGATGGTTTCCCTGCTTTCATAATATATCAGGATGGCTATTATAAAGTTCAGGTCGGAGCTTATGCCCTTTTATCCAACGCCATCAAGATGGAACAGCGTTTAAGAAGATTTCACTACAGCACATATATAACAACCTGACAAAATATGGAGCTGCTGCAATAAACACACAATCAATGATGTTTATTGCAACAGCTCCATTAAATCATCTTATATCACCATCAGCCTTTACTCTTAAGCTGTGCTTTTTATATCCAGCATAAGCATCAATACTATATTGTATATTTTCCATATCCTGCATATCAAGCTTCATATCTGCATCAACATAAATATCATTCTGCACTGTCGTTTTAACCGTGAGAGCTACACTGTCGTACAGGCTTTCTTCTCCCACAAATTCTGCCAAAATGTACCCAATCTGTTCCCCAACAGTAACATTACCAGCATCATCTGTTACATTCTGGTTAAAGACTAATTCTATTCCTGTCAGCTTTCCCTGTGAGTCAACGCTCATATTCACTGTTGTATACACATTTCTGGCATATGCATTAAACTGTGCTTTAATGCTGTCCTTCGTTATTTTATGAACATTAAGAAGTGATATGTATGGAAGTATTACCGAGTCCTTATATAATCCTTCCACAAATGTATCAAAACCGGCTATAAGTGACTCATCGCTTATAACCATCATATATACATTATCATCTGTCTTTGCAGCAGTCTGTATACTGTCCTTAACCGCTGTCTTATATCCACTTACAAGATGTGAAAGCACTGCCCTTAATACAGGTTCTGTATGGCTCTGGTCTATTTTTCCTATTCCATAGCTTAATATGTCGTTTTTATCCACAATTAATGTGCCATCTTCAACCTGTGGCATAGTCAGTACTATATTATTATTATCTGTTTTTATATTGTAACTATGCACATTTCCTGTTGTATCAGGGCGGTAATCAACACCGTCATACATCAGCTCTGATACACGTATATTTCCTGTATAACTGCTATTTCCCATAGGATTAAGTGCAACTATCTTATCTATATAGTTTTGCATAATCTCTTCAAGTGTGATACCTGACTGCTGTATAGTTTTTAACACTTTTTCCTGTGGTGAAGCATACAGTTTAGGAATACCATATGCCATAGCCGCACCTGCTGCTACAACAAATACAAGAATACCAACGGCTATATGCCGTATTTTCTTCGTTTTATTTGTAAATGTTTTCATATTATTTACTCCTCATTTATATGCTCTCTTATATACATAATGAACTTGCATCAGAATATGCAGACACTAATCCCTTGTGCAAAAATCTTCCAATTCTTACTATGTATTATTATGAACACTGTTACACCCTCTGATAACACACAAACTCATAACATATATCAAAGTATGTATGCTCATCACTTCTTGCTGTTACCTTCCAGTCATCAAGCTTATCAAAGTCCATAATATGTGTGTCTGCTTCGTATATATAATCAACCTTGGTTATATGTGCAGTATCACAATATGGAAGAAACTGTTCATATATCTCGCCTCCGCCTATTATATAAACATCCTCTGTATCATAAGCCTTAAGCTCATCTAAGACCTCCTGCACACTATGGCATATTTTTGCATCTTTTGCCTTATAATTCACATTATTGGTAAGGACAATATTTTTCCTGCCAGTAAGTGCTGACTGGTTTGGCAGACTTTCATATGTCTTCCTTCCCATAACAACTACTTTTCCATAAGTTTCTTCACGAAAAAGCTTCTTATCCTCCGGAATATCCACAAGAACTCTTCCACTTTTCCCTATTCCCCACTTCTTATCAGCAAGTGCAATTATATTCATAATAGTCTTTTACACCTCTTTCTTCTTAATATCCTCTAATATTCTGTGTACCCAGTATCCTGCTAAAAAATCTTTTTATATACACAGAATTCTACAGCCTTCCACAAATAAAATACTTCTTATGCTGCAATTTACACTATCTAACCTACGTTATATTACAGCTTGCCTCCAACCCACGCTGGCACATAACCTTTAACCTTAATTCCATCCTGTGTATACTCTTCGCTTTCGAGCTGTCCGTATTCCCTTATAAGCTGTATCTTTCCTGCATCACTATATGGAAATACTCTTTCTATCTGTATTCTGCTCTTTAAGATAATATCCTGTACATCCATAAGAAAGCTGTCTATTCCCATTCCTGTCCTTGCAGATATATTTTCAACATAGTCAGCCTTACTGTCCTTAAGTATAGGTATTTCCTCGAATTCATCACATTTGTTAAAAAGTGTTATAACCGGCTTATCTTTAACTTCAAGCTGGTTTAATGTGTCGTATACAGTTGACATATGTCTTTCGTAATCATCATTGGAACAGTCGACAACGTGTATTATAATATCTGCATACTTTGCTTCTTCAAGTGTGCTTCTGAAAGCCTCGATTAAGTTATGTGGAAGCTTTCTTATAAAACCTACTGTGTCGGTCATAAGCACCTTTTCACCGTTTGGAAGCTGTAGCGCCCTTGTTGTAGGGTCAAGTGTTGCAAACAGCTTATCCTCAGATAACACACCTGCATCTGTAAGCCTGTTAAGAAGTGTCGACTTACCTGCGTTAGTATATCCTACTATTGCTGCAACAGGTGTTGAGCTGTTTTCCCTGTTCTGTCTTTGTATGTCACGGTGACTCTTTATTTCCTTAAGCTCGGCTGAAAGATGTGATATTCTGTCACGAATTATTCTTCTGTCAGTTTCTATCTTCTTTTCGCCGGGACCTCTTGTTCCGATACCGCCACCAAGTCTTGAAAGCGTTGTTCCAAGTCCTGCAAGACGTGTTGACCTGTACTTTAACTGCGCCATCTCAACCTGTATCTTACCTTCACTTGATGATGCCCTTGCTGCAAATATATCAAGTATGACCATAGTTCTGTCCATAATCTTTGTATCAAGGACATCCTCCAGGTTTCTTAACTGCGCCGGTGACAACTCATCATCACATATGATGCCTGTTGCACCAAGCTCATCTATCATAAGCCTTAACTCTTCAAGCTTTCCTTTTCCTATATAAGTAGCCGGATGAAAGCTGTCGCGTGGCTGAATCATCTTTCCCACTGTCACTGCACCAGCCGTCTTTGCAAGCTCTGAAAGCTCCTCAAGCGACTTTTCACAGTCATCTGACGGGTCAAGCTCCACGCCCACAAGTATAACCTTTTCCTGCTCTTCGTCTGTTACATATACTGCCATATATTCCTCACTTTTCTATATTCTGGGATTGTTCTGCAACATTTTCCCTTTCTTTAGCACTCATAACATAGTCATTTAAGTAGTTGGCAACTTCCTTTTCTTCGGAGTAGCCTGAAATGCTTTGTGCTATATCCTTCGATTCTTTTACACTCCACGAAGCTATTTCCTTTCTTACTTCAAGCACACGGCTTACAGTGACCGAAAACTCATCAAGTCCAAATGCTAACAGAAGCGGAATCATACGCTCATCCGCTGCCGCCTCGCCACACATTCCTACTTCAATTCCTGCATTATGCGCACATTCTATTATTCTTTTAATGCTTCTTATAACTGCCGGATTAAGTGCTGAATAAAGGTATGAAACATTTTCATTACCTCTGTCTACTGCCAGCGTGTACTGCGTAAGGTCATTCGTTCCTATAGAAAAGAAATCAACCTCCTTTGCAAGAACATCTGCCATAATAGCTGCCGCAGGTGTTTCCACCATAATTCCAACCTTAATATCCGCATCATACTTAATATCCTTTTTGTCAAGGTCTTTGCATATTCCTGCAATAATCTTCTTAACAGCATTTATCTCTGTTACAGAGGTTATCATAGGAATCATTATCCTTATATTGCCGTAGGCACTTGCACGGAGTATTGCCCTTAACTGTGTCGTAAATACATCCACCCTGTCAAGACAGAACCTTATTGCCCTGTAACCTAAGAATGGATTAGTTTCCTTTGACAGTCCCATATAAGGTATATCCTTATCGCCGCCTATATCAAGCGTTCTTATTGTAAGCTCCCTGCCATCAAGCAGGACAGCAGCTTTCTTATACTCTGTAAACTGCTCCTCCTCTGTTGGCAGCTTACTTCCATTCATAAAAAGGAACTCCGTCCTGAACAGTCCAACGCCCTCTGCACCGTCTTTTACCGCTTTGGCGGCTTCAAGCGCATTTCCTATGTTGGCAGCTAACATAACTCTTCTGCCGTCCTTTGTCATAGTCTGCTTATTGATATACTTCTTAAGCTCTACAACACTTTCATCGTACTGGCGTTTCTTTTTTTCATATATTCTTGTTGTTATTGCACTTGGCTCTACAAATACTTCTCCATATGCGCCATCAACAATTATCTCCTGACCGTCCTTTACAATGCTGCATATCCCCTTAACACTGAGCACTGCCGGTATCTCTAACGCTCTTGCAAGTATCGAGGCATGTGAAGTATCACCGCCTTTTTCTGATATGATACCTGCTATATGCTCTGTATCCATATTGGCAGTCAGCGAAGGATGTATCTCATCTGCTATAATAATAGTATTATCCTCAAGCTGCGTAAGGTCAACATTCTTAACTCCAAGAAGTATTGATGTAAGGCGCACTCTCATATCCTCTATATCACTGACACGCTGCGCCATAGCCTCATTGTCCATACTAAGAAACAGCTTTTTTAAGCCATCACACGCCTCATAAAGTGCTGCCTCAGCATTGACCTTACCTGTTTTTATTATGTCTTCAACCTGTGATATAAGCTGTATGTCCTTTGCCAGATACTCCTGATTTTTTAGTACAAGTGCGTTGCTGTCATCGCCATTTAACTTGGCTGCAAGCTTTTCTATAAGCTCATCCGTTTCCCTTACAAATGCATCAACACCATCTTTAAATCTTTTTATCTCCGCTTCTGTATCCTTAATCTCATACTGCCTGACCTCACACTCCACATTTTTTAACACGAGTGCATGTCCTATGCCTATTCCTTTTGATGTACCAATTCCCCTTAACATATATACACCTCCATATCAGCCTGTTGTAAATTACCTGTTAAAAACGTACTTAATCATATTGGTAATAGTTTCGCTTGTATCTCTTGAATACACTACCTCTCTTGCTGTTACGGGAACATCTGTTATTATATTATCAATTCCTTTATTGGCAAGATTTTTAATTGATGTATCATTATTTACTGTCCATGCATAGACCTGCTTACCTGTATTATGAATGGCATCAACCACTCTTTTTGTAAGGAATGATGCATTTACACTAAAAAAATCAACCCTGTCATCCTCGTAAAACTTTCCGTATGCAACCGATAATATATAACCTGTCTGGATATCCTCATCCACCTCCTTGACAGCAAGCAGCGCATCATAGTCAAATGAAGTTATGACACACTCATCCTCCATAGAATACTTCTGTATAAGCTCTACAACCTTTCCTGCCACAATGGCACTGTCAGACGAAGACTTTATCTCAACATTTAACTTAGCCTTTCCCTTAACTAACTTGAGAACCTCCTCAAAGGAAGGAACTTTTTCACCCCTGTACTTATCTGAAAACCAGTATCCGGCATCAAGGTTTCTTACCTCATAATAGGTCATATCAGTTATATTCTTTGAAACGCCTGTTGTCCTGTACGCAGACGTGTCGTGCATAACAACTATATAGCCGTCCTTTGTCATCTGGACATCAAGTTCTATATAATCCGCCATCTCATCGATAGCCCTCTGGAACGCCGCCAGTGTATTCTCCGGTGCTTCCTTTGATGCTCCCCTGTGCGCAGTTATCTGCGTTTCGTGAAATATAGCCACCCTCTCAAAAGGATTACTGTTAAATGTAAATACAACATATAGTACATCAAGAACTACCGACAGCACAACCACCGTAGAATATATTATCCTGTTTACTCTCGCACTTCCCTCGTCTATATCTACAAAATCAAAAGTTATATCAGAAAGGTTCTCATACTTATAATACATATATGATACCATAGAAAAAGAACAAGGTATAGATATAAATACAAGGAATAATCTTACTATCGTCCTTAATGTACTAAGTACCGAAAGATACACAGCGCTTCCTATATATGCAATATCCAGTATCTTCACACCTGCAATAAGAAAAACTGATATAATTGCATAGAATATATATATAATCACCAGCAGAGCCAGATTATACAACACAACTGTACCAATAATACGCAATACATTTTTTCTTACTATACCAGAACTTTTCTTATAAGAAGCAGTAAAACTCCTGCCTTCAAGCATATATATATTGAATGAAAATATTCCTCTTATTACCCAGTAATATATAAATGTAACAACAACTGCCACAGCTGCATATATAATATATCTGTTACGCCTCATCATACTCCATAACAGATTTTTTATAGTTTCCGTAAATATAATATTACCAACGACTGTAACATTTATAAAGATAATTGATATAAGAAAAAATAAAAAAAGCGGTATGCTTTGAATTCTTATCAGCTTCTTAAGCTGTAGAAAGGCATTATAAATATTATCTATAATAGATGCTTGTATACCTTTTCTCTTAGTTTCAAAACATACTGCAAGATATGCCATCTCAAATATACAGTAGGCAACGAACCCTATAACTCCTATAAGGCAGAATATTATTATGACTGGATTCGTAAATGCCTTGGCTATATATTCATTGGTAAGGTAATTTATTCCTGAAACCTTCATACACAAACGGATAACACCTGTTATGACCGGATAAAATACCGCCACTGCAATAAGCTTATACGCAAGCTCAAACAATAATATATGTCTTTTGCTCTGCTTTAGCAGTCTCATATTATTCTTAAGACTTTGTAACATTCTAATCTCCATTTTTATATAACTTTATTTATGGAACATATTCATAATTCTGCTGCCCTTTGATGCAGCATTGACTGCTTCTCCCATTCTTTTATTAATCAGTCTCTTAGTAAAATGATATGAGAAATCAGCCACATATGATACAACAAGCACTACGGAAAGCATTGTTGCAGCATGCATATCTATTGAGAAGACCATACGTTCAACTAATCTGTTAAAAACTCCGAATATAAGTACTGCCAGAAGACCCCAGCCAAGTGTGCTCTGCAGGCATATAACACCTTTATAGTTAAATCTTAAGTGGTCATAATTCCACCATACCTCACCGAACAGCTTCATCATAAGCTGTGCAGTCATATATTCAAATATCGTTGCACATATTGCACCAAACACATACAATGCCACATAATTATTCTCTATAGGTGCAAATATATTAAACGCTATAAATGTTCCAAATCCATATATAACACAGAAAGGCAGCTTTGCAAACCCTCTGTTTTCCCAGTAACCGAGCTGTTTTCTTATAACAACACATTCCATAGCCCAGCCAAAAAAGCTATATATAAAAAACCAGATTGCAAGCTGGTTAATATTCATTCCTCTGAAAGTATAATTCAATAATTCGTTGTGCATAACACTCCCTCTTAATATAATGCTTTACTATGATTTCCGCATTTATAATCCTGCAGCATAACTGTATACAATCTTATATACATAACAAATGCAAGTGTGAGAACTGCCGCACATATAATCATAATAATAACCTGAAAATTCTGTAACATATGAGGAAAAGCCACAAGCACCAGCATACATACATATAATACTGCTGTGCATACCTTTCCATACCACTTGGCGCCATTAAGCCTTTTTCCGGTCTTTCTTAAAATGCAAAAACCAATACACGCCATAACAACTTCTTTAACTATAAGATATCCTGTAAGTACACACATATATCTTACATTAACCGTGAGCGCAGCAAGCATAGCAAGCTGCATAAGCTTATCCGCCACAGGGTCAATGACCTTTCCTAAGTCTGTTATCATATTACATCGTCTTGCTATCTGTCCGTCAAGAAAATCTGTTATTCCCGACAGCATCACAATAAGCGTGGCAATATAATAATCCCCCGGTTCATCTGCTGTAAAATAAAGATATAAGAACAGGGGAACCATTATAATTCTTATATAACATAATATATTAGGAAGTTTAACAAGGTCTTTTATCTCAAACTTAAACTTCATAAATAGTCCTCCTGTCATATATTTTTATAGATACCTACGGATTGTTCCGTGCTACGCACTCCCACGTCTACGCTCCGCTTCGGTCCGTGCTAAACATGTGCCACTGGCACATAGCACCCTACCCAATATTCGCATATCGTGGGCCTATCATCCCACTTTTATGCTCATATTGGGGGCGGGTCCCAAGGTCATTCACCCACTTATGAGCAAGCTCATGTGGGTTCAGACCTTTTGACCCTGGTATCATAATTTACCGAAACTACATAAGTTCATCAAGTGTTTCTCTTACTGCCTTGATGAAGTCCTGTGTATTAAGTGTAACAGGATTGTCAAGTGTTGTGATAAGTGCTAAATCCTTTGTCATCTTACCATCTTCAACTGTCTTGATACAAGCCTTCTCAAGAGTATCCGCAAACTTTGAAAGTTCTGGAATAGAGTCAAGCTCTCCTCTCTTTCTTAAAGCTCCTGTCCATGCAAATATAGTTGCAATAGGGTTAGTAGATGTTTCCTCACCCTTAAGGTGCTTATAATAATGTCTCTGTACTGTACCGTGGGCAGCTTCATACTCATAGTAGCCCTGTGGAGATACAAGCACTGATGTCATCATAGATAATGAACCAAATGCTGTAGCAACCATATCTGACATAACATCGCCGTCATAGTTCTTGCATGCCCAGATATATCCACCTTCTGAACGTACAACTCTTGCTACTGCATCATCAATTAATGTATAGAAATATTCTATACCAGCTTCCTTAAACTTATCCGCATAATCTTTGTCATATATTTCCTGGAATATATCCTTAAATGTATGGTCATACTTCTTAGATATAGTATCCTTTGTTGCAAACCATAAATCCTGCTTTGTTTCAAGTGCAAAGTTAAAGCAGCTTCTTGCAAAGTTCTCTATAGAGTCGTTAAGGTTATGCATACCCTGTATGATACCTGCACCCTTAAAGTTATGAATAAGCTCTCTTGACTCATTGCCCTGCTCATCTGTGTATACAAGCTCTGCCTTGCCAGCTCCCGGAATTTTCATCTCTGAAGCCTTGTATACATCACCATAAGCGTGTCTTGCTATAGTTATAGGCTTCTTCCATGTTTTAACATATGGTTCGATACCATTAACAATAATAGGTGCTCTGAATACTGTACCATCTAATATTGCCCTGATAGTACCGTTAGGGCTCTTATACATTTCCTTAAGGTCATATTCTTTTACTCTTGCTGCATTAGGAGTAATTGTAGCACACTTTACAGCAACACCATACTTCTTAGTTGCCTCTGCTGAATCTATAGTAACCTGGTCATTAGTCTCATTACGATGAACAAGTCCAAGATCATAATATTCTGTGTTAAGGTCTACATAAGGTAAAAGTAATTCTTCCTTAATAAGCTTCCATAACACTCTTGTCATCTCATCTCCATCCATCTCTACGAGTGGTGTTGTCATTTTAATCTTTTCCATACCGCAATCCTCCATATTGTACATTTAATATTGGAACTATATCCAAGATATTATTAAAATTTGCTTACAATTATAAAATATTTTTATTACTTTGTAAATGCCTGTTTTATTATACATCTATAGTACTTTATATAGAAGCCGATATACAATACCAGTCTTTCAGATTATGCATAACTCCTGACTGTAAAAAAATAAATATAAATACCTAATTAAGATTAGCACATTTTCTTGTATTAAATATCCCAGTTTGCTATAATTACATAATTGATTACATGGGTCGCACCATTTATGACAGCCGCTATTTTAAATGCTTTCGTATATGATGTAATATTCATGTAAACATTATTAATATTACTATGCAGGTTTTATTGCGCCTGTGTTATGACAGATTATAGTAATAAATATATTTAATATTCATATTTAAGAAAGGACGGTTTTGTAATATGTGCGGATTTGCTGGATTTACAGGATACCTTGAAAATGGTAAGGATGTACTTACTAATATGATGAATAAAATCATCCACAGAGGACCTGACAGTGCCGGTCAGTATATAGACGACAAGGCTTATATGGGCTTCAGAAGACTTTCAATCATCGACCTTGATAACGGAAGTCAGCCTATGTTCAACGAAAATAAAAAGATTGTTATCACATTTAATGGTGAGATATATAATTATCAGGACTTAAGAAAAGAACTTATTGAAAAGGGACATATATTTGCCAACAATTCAGATACAGAAGTTCTTATCCACGCTTATGAAGAGTACGGCGAAGATATGTTAAACAAGCTCCGTGGTATGTTTGCTTTCGTTATCTGGGACAGCGAAAAGGAAACTCTCTTTGGCGCAAGAGATTTCTTTGGTATCAAGCCTTTCTACTACACAGTAGTTGACGGCAACATTATCTACGGATCTGAGATAAAGAGCATATTGGCACACCCTGCTTATAAAAAGGAAGTTAATGATGTAGCGCTTGAGAATTACCTGACATTCCAGTATTCAGTACTCCCAGAAACATTCTTTAAGGGTGTATACAAGCTTATGCCGGGTCATTGCTTCACTTTCCACAATGGCGAGATTAACATAAAGAGATACTGGGAACCTACATTTGAAGCTGACGAAAACAAGTCTTTGGATGAATTCGTTCAGGAAATAGATGATGCTATGCACGATTCAGTAGAGCACCACAAGATTAGTGATGTTGAAGTTGGTTCCTTCCTTTCAAGCGGTGTTGACTCAAGCTACGTTGCTGCTACATTTAACGGCGACAAGACATTTACAGTCGGTTTCGACTATGAAAAATATAACGAAATAGACTATGCTAAGGCTTTATCTGAAAAAATCAAGATAGACAACTATTCTAAGCTTGTATCAAGCGAGGAATACTGGGCTGCTATCCCTAAAATCCAGTATCATATGGACGAACCTTTAGCTGACCCTGCTGCCATCGCTCTCTACTTTGTAAGCCAGACTGCTGCAAAGCACGTAAAGGTATCTATGTCAGGCGAGGGTGCTGATGAGTTCTTCGGCGGATACAACATTTACAAGGAACCACTTGATACAGCAGGCTACAGAAAGCTTCCAAAGGGACTCCGCAAAGGTCTTGCCAATGTTGCACAGGCTGTTCCATTTAAGTTCAAAGGTAAGAATTTCCTTATAAGAGGAAGCAAGGATATTGAAGAACGCTTTATCGGTAACGCATTTATGTTCAACGAAAAAGAACGTGCCAAGATATTAAAGAACCCTACTGGAAAGTACAACCATAAGGAACTTACCAAGCCATTTTATGACAAGGTTAAGGATAAAGATGACGTAACTAAAATGCAGTATATTGATATTAACTTCTGGCTTATCGGGGATATTCTTCTTAAAGCCGACAAGATGAGTATGGCACACAGCCTTGAGGTTCGTGTTCCTTTCCTTGATAAGGAAGTGTTCAATGTTGCAAGAACTATACCTACTAAGTACAAGGTGAACAAGTCTAACACTAAGTACGCTATGCGTATGGCAGCACACAGATACCTTCCTGATATGGTAGCCGAAAAGAAGAAGCTCGGTTTCCCAGTTCCTATAAGAATATGGCTTAAGGATGATAAGTATTACAATATGATTAAAAAGGCGTTCACAAGTGAAGCGGCTGAGAAGTATTTTAATACTAATGAGCTTGTTAAGTATCTTGACGAGCATAAGGAAGGCAAAGCTGATAACTCAAGAAAGATATGGACTGTTTATATGTTCCTTGTATGGTACAATGATTTCTTTGGGGAGTCTGAGTATGCGGCATAGAATGTTTGCTGTTTAGAAACATTCCACATTTCGTGATTACATTTAAAGTAATATATTATATATTAACGAACGGACGATATAAACCAAGGGAGGGCTGTCGCAAATATAGCTTACATCTGTCTTTGTAATAATTATTAGAATGTTTCTAACAACAAAAATCGGTTCCAAACCTTACCCCACAGGTAAAGTTTAGAACCGATTTCACTATCTATAATTCTTTATACCAAACATCCCAAGGACACCGGACACCTCATTACAGATGAAGCACCCTCTCCTTTATCTCCTGAGTACGTCCCTGATTCCAGAACTGCGTTCCGATATAACCGCATGTTCTTCTTGCAACATTCATCTTATCCTGATTGCGGTTGCCACAATTAGGGCACTCCCAGATAAGCTTTCCGTCATCATCAGTTATAATCTGAATCTGACCTGTGTATCCACATACCTGACAGTAATCACTCTTTGTATTAAGCTCTGCATACATAATATTGTCATATATAAACTGCATAACAGAAAGAACTGCTGGAATATTATCATTCATATCAGGAACCTCAACATAACTAATAGCTCCTCCCGGAGAAAGCTCCTGGAACTGCGCTTCAAACTTTAACTTATCAAACGCATTTATATTCTCAGTAACATGGACATGATAACTGTTAGTTATATAATTCTTGTCAGTTACACCTTTAATCTTACCAAATCTCTTCTGAAGATTTTTAGCAAACTTATAAGTTGTAGACTCAAGAGGTGTACCATAAAGACTAAAGTCAATATTAGTTTCCTCTGCCCATCTGTTACATGTATCCCTTAAATAAGTCATAAGCTTTAATGCAAACTCAGTTCCTTCTGGTGCCGTGTGTGTAACACCCTTCATATAATAAGTACATTCACAAAGACCTGCATAACCTAAAGAAATAGTTGAATAACCACCATAGAGAAGCTTGTCTATAGTTTCACCTTTCTTAAGTCTTGCAAGCGCACCATTCTGCCAGAGAATTGGCGCAACATCCGAAGGTGTTCCCTTTAATCTGTAATGTCTGCACATAAGCGCTCTCTTACAAAGTTCAAGTCTTTCATCAAGAATTTTCCAGAACTTGTCCATATTCTTTCCTGATGAACATGCCACGTCAACAAGATTAAGAGTAACAACACCCTGATTAAATCTTCCATAATACTTAGGCTTGCCCGTTTCAGGGTCATTGTATGGTGTAAGGAATGAACGGCAGCCCATACATGGGAAGCAGTGTCCGTCACCATTCTTATCGACCTTAAGCTTCTTCATAATCTTCTCAGAGATATAATCAGGAACCATTCTCTTAGCTGTACACTGTGCAGCAAGCTGTGTAAGATTCCAGTACTTAGAATCTTCTCTTATATTATCTTCCTCAAGAACATATATAAGCTTAGGGAACGCTGGAGTTATCCATACGCCTTTTTCATTCTTAACCCCTTGAATTCTCTGCTTTAATACCTCTTCTATAACAAGTGCAAGATCCTCTCTTGTCTGACCTTCAGGTACCTCATCTATATACATAAATACAGTGACAAATGGTGCCTGTCCATTAGTAGTCATAAGTGTTATGACCTGATACTGTATCATCTGTACTCCACGCTTTATCTCATCTCTTACCCTTAGTTCAGCAACTTCCTTTATCTTCTCTTCACTTGCGTCTATTCCTGTTGCCCTAAACTCCTCAGCAACCTGCTTAATAAACTTTTCCCTGCTTATCTGTACAAATGGAGCAAGATGGGCAAGTGATATACTTTGTCCACCATACTGTGAACTCGCTATCTGTGCTATAGCCTGCGTGGCTATGTTGCAGGCTGTAGAAAAGCTGTGTGGCTTCTCTATCATAGTTTCACTTATGACTGTTCCATTCTGTAACATATCCTCAAGATTAACAAGACAGCAGTTGTGCATATGCTGTGCAAAATAATCTGCATCATGGAAATGTATAAGCCCCTGCTCATGCGCATCGACTATATCTGCTGGAAGCAGGAATCTTTTAGTAATATCCTTACTTACCTCACCTGCCATATAATCTCTCTGTACACTGTTTACTGTTGGATTCTTGTTTGAATTCTCCTGCTTTACTTCTTCGTTATTACATTCCAGAAGACTTAATATCTGCTGGTCTGTTGAATTCGACTTTCTCACAAGAGCTCTCTTATATCTATATGTAATATACTTTCTTGCAACTGCAAATGCCCTGAAATTCATAATCTGATTCTCAACAAGGTCCTGAATTTCCTCCACATTAAGAGATCTGTTCATCTCTTCACATATACTCTCAACATTATCTGATATTGTCTGTATCTGTTCATCCGAAAGCCTCTCACTGTGTACTACCTCCTGATTAGCTTTTGATACTGCTGCCATAATCTTGGTAATGTCAAATGTTACTTCTGAACCACTACGCTTAATTATCTTCATTATAATCATACCCTCCCATTTATATCCTAAATAATGTTAAAAATTCTGAGCTCTGACTTATGGTTACACGGAATAACCATAAATATATAAAATAATGTATACACTATTAATCCTATAGACAATGTAATGCACTATACAAGTGTCCTAACCACCTGCATAGTGCATCAATAATCATTATCTTCAGCGACTTAAATTCTACAACATATTGGTCTTTTAGTCAACCTGACATACTATATATAGTATAGCATGTCAATGTACCTCTATCCCTTGCAGGTACTGGCTTTGCAGAAAATTATCCGTTTTTTATTTACTAAAATACTTTAAACAATTCTTTGAGTAATCGTCTATATAATCATATTAATCAGTGTTGCCGTTATAATAGAACACTCTATCTCATACTCAGCCCACTGAGATGCTGCCTTCATTCTGTTTATTGTAAGAAGACCTTTTACATCTTCCTTTGTTCCTATAAAACATTGTATAGTTGAATGTATTTGCCTTTTTCTCATCTCATCGACAAACTCCGGTGCAACATCCTGATTTTTGTTAATGAAACTTGAAGCTATATATGTCTTGTCACCCATAAGTATCTTAAAACCATCTGTGTCTATGTAAGACATATCTGATTCTGACTTTATCGGTGTTCCAACTGATACAATATTCTTAAGGTCTTTGCCCTTATAAATACTTATATTATCAACCTTATACATAATTAACATATGCTCAAGCATTGCCATCACAGCTGCTTTCTTATCCTGATTATACTGTACCATAATATCAGTAAGATATCTTAACTCACGCATTTCCCTGCCATCATTAATTATCTTATCCTTCTTATTGAGCGAATTCTGATAGGCCTCTCTGTGCATCTCATCCCTGAAGAACACATATCTGTCCCTGCCCTTTTCCTTTGCAACATACAGACAGAAGTCCGCCTTCTTGAAAAGCTCTTCATAATCATGACCATTGTTCGGACTGAACGCCACACCTATTGAGGTTGTAACCTGAAAATTCTCATAATCATTCTTAAATTCCCACTTAACCTGTGTTCTTATGGCACGTAGTATACCTCTTAACGCATAGTCATCATTAATACCCTTAAGTACAATCATAAACTCATCGCCACCGATACGTCCTACAACGCCATCTTCACCGACAACCTCTTTAAGCTTTTTGGCGACTCTTGTGATCACCTTATCACCATACAGATGTCCATATCTGTCATTGACCTGCTTAAAGTAGTCTATATCAAGAATAGCTATGCTTATTCTGTTTACTGTATCCTGCTTAACCAGCCTTGAGGCATACTCTGTTATAGTCTTCTTATTATATACCTTTGTTAGTGAATCCATTGTAAGTTCATCAACAACTTCAACTATATTGCCCATGCTGTTAACACCATCTGCTAACACAATTCTGCCTGTAACAATATTCTCACCTGTATACTTGGTGTATACAGTACCGATAAACTTAACCTTTTCCATAACCTTGCCTAAAGTTCTCATACTTGTCGTAAGCTTTACACAAAAATCTGACATGTAAGTTCTTATACAGTTGATAAGACTGTCAAGTTCTACCATATCCTCCATGGCAACTCTTCCATCTGCCATATACTCACGCCACTCATCAAGAGGCAGCCTTACAATTACTTCTCTTGAACTTGCTTCATAACGTACAATCTTAATATCCCCGGTAAGTTCTGAATATGTAAATACATACTCTCCGGTAAGCCCCATAATTACTCTTTCCCTTGATATATCGTCACATATTCTATAATTAACTTCTACAACACTATCTATATCTACCATCTCGATATCTATATTACGTAAAACCGGTTCCCCCTCAAATGCTGTAAGCTTAACAAGATTAAGCCTGTATTCGCCATCACTATTTTTTAACAGAAAACATTTTTCTATTTCTTCACCACTAAACCCATCAATAAATTCTATAAAACTTTCTTTTTCGTCAGGATTAACGAACTCAGTAATACATCCATACGTAGCATTCCCAAAATAATCATTAAATGCTCTATTGGTTACACTCGTAAGATAAAACCTATCTATGACCGCCAGTCTTCTGTCAAATCTGTGAGCTGCCATATAGCTGTCATTAAACCCAACATTCTGTTGTGAATGCATAATACCTTCTCCTTAACTCGATTGTAAATTACGATTTACTGTATTTTCTATTATAATTTAAATACATTAAATATGCAATGTTTTTATTTGTTTTTTGGTACTTTGGTACTAAAACTAAATCTTGTATTTTAATTAAAATTTCCGTATGTTATAATACGTGAGGTTGTTACGACTGCCGTTTGTACCCACAAAGTATAACCGGCATCAAAATAATATGTGGAGGTTTTTTATTATGGAACGTGTAAAGTACAGTAAAGTGGAGGTTAAGCACGGAAACAGTTCCAAGAAGTTTCCAGTATATGAGATTTATCTTGATGGTATGATTGTTACAAAGGTATCCTCAGAAATCGAAGCCGTTGAGATGGTATCACGCTGGCAGGAAATATACAAGTAATAAAAGGGGTATATATACTTAGAATTTACACAGGATTATCATAAGCCATACTCAGACGAATTAATTATACATATGGCTTTATTACATATGAACGATATGATATCAGCTTTCAAATGTATCTTGACAACCGATATCTACTGATTGCTATATTACGTTGGTAATTGTAACTCAAGCAATCTTCAACATTTAAACATAATAAAATAAAGCTGTCATAGCAGATTTATCTATATAATACACTTCCTTAAGCGCATTATATATGATTAACAATTGCCTGCCGTGACAGCTTTTTACTATAAATAACCAAACTTAAAATATCATACAACTATGTCTACATTAGACATACATATTTACTCTACATTTTTAAGAGCCTCATCCATAGGTATCTTCTTAATCTTAGCCATCATAAACAGTGATATGACAGCATACACAAGTATATTCATCATGAACATTACAGGGAAAATAGATGGCTTATAATAGCATGTTATCCATCCTGACATTTTCTCCATAAATACCCTGAACAGATAATTCATAATAATAACCGATAATCCCATACTTACAACCACTGATATAACAACCACAAGCGTTGTCGATGTCACATAAAGCCTGCTTATCTCCCTGTTGGAATATCCAAGTATCTTTACCATGGATATTGATGTTGTATTCTTCTCAACAATAAGCTTTGTTAAAAGGAACATAAGCACTGCAAACAGCACAACTGCAAATACCTTTACAAGTTCAAATGTAGAACCCATAGAATGGTCAAGCTGTCTTGACACCTTTGTAAGGTCAGCAATGGTTATCTCTGTCGCAACATACTTTTCATCTATATCCAGTGTATCATTAGAAAAATATCCGCTATAGTAGTCATCCTCCTTGTCAAAAATATCCTTAAAAGCCTCATCCGACATAAATGCTGCAAATGATGATGGATAATTATACATTCCCTTTACTGTGAATTCGTACTCTTTATCCTCATACTTTTCTTTAAGAGTTATTTTGTCGCCTTTTTTTATCTGAAACTTTTCAGCATATCCATATGTAACATAGACCTCATCACTCTTTAGCGAGGCTGCATCTATATCAACGTAATTACTGTCGTTTTTTATTCCATATATAAGGACATCTTCACTCTTAAGCCTGCCTTCTATGGTAGCCAATGACTTGACACAGTACTTTTCTGCCGCATCATTATCAACATCAACAGGCGCTTTAAGAACATACTGATGCTCTGCTATAAGCGTATCTGTTATCTCATTCTGGTAGTGCTTTAACATTGGTCCTAACATAATTCCAAACAGAAGCAGTACATTTGCAAAAAGTATACCTATAAACAATGTTATATAGTTAGGCATATTCTGGATTATTATTCTTAATCTGAAACGGTTAAAAAACTTAAAGTCAGGAAGTCTCATAGCCTTTTTCTTCTGCTTTCTTGCAAGGTCCCTTCTTAAGAACTTAAGCGGTGAAAGCTTTAATCTGTAACCGATTATAAGCACATTTATAACAAGCATAATAATAATCGGAATTACTGTTGTTAATAAAAATGCATCCGCATTCCATAATGTGTGATAAGTAGGGAATGAATAGCTCTCGTAATAGGTTTCAACGAATATACCCTTAAATATTGTATATCCGAGCACATTTCCAACAACCGCGCCAAATACTGTAACTATGATTGGAAGCAGTATATAGTGTCTTAAAAGCTCATTTCTTGTGTAACCTGAAGCTCTTAATGTTCCTATAACATTGGCTTCTTTAACGATTGTATTATTAGTTGTGACTGCAAATACAAATGCCATAATAACGATAAGCACGTACAGAAGAACTATCATCATAGACCTGTCGCTTCCTATATCGTCACCTGTAAAATGTATTGCCTGATTGATATACTGCGGAATATAGTTCACAAGTATGGCATTCTTTGATATGACCTTCATAAAGTCATCAGCCATATTCTTTGCTTCTGTATCATCTGCCGGCTTATTATCATAAAGCCATGAATACACGTAGTGAATGTGTGTGTCGTCAAATGCATCAAAACATTTCCTGGATACAACACCAACACCAAACTTAACAGAGTCAAACATAGTGTCTGAATTATCAGAAAACAGACAACTGTAATCAGAAAGTGCTACAAAACCTGTGACCTTAAGTGTCCTTGAACCTGCCATTATTGTATCACCGACTTTGATGTCGTTGTTGGATGCATACATTCTGTCTATAGCAATCTCATTGATGTCTTCTCCTAGACGGCCTTCCATCACATCAACCTTGTCTATATCTTCCCTGTTGATATAAAATCTTAATGTACTTGCATCATCATCGTCTATCTTAGTATTATTATGTCTTTTTACTTTCTCTTCCTTGTAGAAGTTCTCATATATAGTGACATTTTCCTCTTCAAGCTTATCTATAATGCTGTCATCAGCCTTTGTATACAGCTCAAAGTTACCATCCTCGACATTGTACTTCTCAAAGCTTTCATTATATGTGTTATACATACTTCCGTCAGCAATCAGAAAGCCGCTTATAAGTCCTATAACTGCTGTCATAAACACAAATATAACTAAGTACTTTGCTATCTCACCTGTGAACTCTCTTGGAAGACGTTTATTCAATGGATTTTTCATACTATCCTCCTACCATTCAAGGCTTGCTGCCTGTATCTTATTCTTATTAACGATATTATCCATAATCTCGCCATCTCTTAACTTTATGACCCTGTCAGCCATATTCTGGATAGCATCATTATGAGTTACCATAATTACTGTATTGCCATACTTTTTATTGACATCCTCTATAAGCTTTAATATCTCCTTGGAGGTGTGATAATCAAGCGCACCTGTAGGCTCATCGCATAAAAGTATATCCGGATTTTTGACAATAGCTCTTCCTATAGCTGTTCTTTGCTGCTGTCCACCTGATAACTGGTTAGGAAGCTTATACTTGTGCTCAGAAAGTCCCAGTGTGTTAAGAAGCTCATCTATATCAAGTGGCGAGTCGCTTAAGTATGCGCCAACCTCTATATTTTCCTTTACATTAAGGTTAGGAATGAGGTTATACATCTGGAACACGTATCCTAAATGCTTTCTTCTATACTTTGTGAGTTCACTCTCCTTCATATCCTTTGTCTTTTCATCATTAATACTTACATAGCCTGAATCTGCATCATCTATTCCACCTATTATATTAAGAAGTGTCGACTTACCAGAACCAGAAGGACCAAGTAAAACACATATTTCTCCTTTCTGTACCTCAAAGTTAATTCCTTTAAGCACCTCCACTTTCGTAGAACCGCTGCCGTATGATTTTTTTAAATCTTTTACAGTAAGAAACATCTTGATTCCCCGCTTTCTTAATTTTTTTCGATTGTAATATTAACTTGTAACATTCAATATCAAGTTAGTTATTTCTAACTCTTATTAATATTATAATATCAATAACTAAAAAAAGAAATACAGTTAATGATAATATGTATCATTAACTGTATTTCTGTATGCTGATTAATTAATTTCCACTTCAACCGGTATATCCTTCATACTGTTCATACTTATGAGCAGTGTAGAAGTATTATGTAATAATGCAGATGTTGTTGGTGGTATTATACCAAGAACGCCAAGAGCAATAAGTCCGGAATTGAAAGATACTATAGTCCTGTAGTTGCGGTTAATCTTCTTTATAAGATTATTACTGAGGTCTTTAATGAAAGCTATCTGTCCTAAGTCCTCTGCACTTACAGTAATATCTGCTATCTCTCTTGCTATCTGTGCTCCATCACTTATGGCTATACCTACATCGGCTGCTGAAAGGGCTGGTGAATCGTTAATACCGTCACCTATCATAATAACCTTTCTTCCTGCCTTCTTTTCCTTCTCAACAAATGAAGCCTTATCCTCAGGAAGTACCTCTGAATAATACTCATCAACGCCAACCCTGCCGGCTATTGCCTTAGCAGTACGCTCGCTGTCACCTGTCATCATAACCACCTTGGATATGCCAAGTTCCTTTAATCTTGCAATAACCTCCGGTGCTTCTGGTCTTACAGGGTCTTCGATACATATAACTGCTGCAAGCTTATCCTCAATAGCAAGGTAAAGATGTGAATACTGTGTTGGAAGATTATCAAATAACTCTTCCTTTCCTTCCGGAACACTACATCTCTCATCTTCAAATACGAAGTGATAACTTCCTATGATAGTCTTTTTACTGTTAATAGTTGTAGATATACCATGTGCAACTATGTATTCAACCTTTGTATGCATTTCCTCGTGACGAAGACCTTTTCTGGCTGCTGCATCAACAACTGCCTTAGCCATAGAATGTGGAAAATGCTCTTCCATACATGCTGCCATTCTTAACAGCTCATCTTCACTGTCACCGTTAAATGAATAAACGCACTTAACTGTAGGTGTCGCCTTTGTAAGTGTACCTGTCTTGTCAAATACAATAGTATCTGCATCAGCTACAGCCTCTAAGAACTTACCACCCTTTACAGTTATGTCATTCTGGCCTGCCTGTCTTATAGCAGATAATACTGTTATAGGCATAGCAAGCTTTAATGCACATGAGAAGTCAACCATAAGTATAGAAAGTGCCTTTGTAACATTTCTTGTCAAAAGATAAGTAAGTGCTGTACCACCTAATGTATATGGCACAAGTGAGTCTGCTAAATGTTCAGCCTTGCTTTCAAGACCAGACTTGAGCTTTTCTGACTCCTCTATCATCTTAACTATCTTATCATACTTACTGTTTCCGCCGTTCTGCTTAACCTTTATAGTAAGCTCGCCCTCTTCAATAACAGTTCCTGCAAATACAGACATACCAATGCGCTTTGCAACCGGTACTGACTCACCTGTAAGTGATGCCTGATTAACCATAGCCTCTCCAGATGTTACAACACCATCGAAAGGTATTATGTTACTTACATGTACTATTATCTCATCGCCATTCTTAACCTGATTAACTGGTATGAGCACCTCTGTATCAGAAGTCTTTAACCATACTTTACTTACGTTAAGTGACATAGTTCTTGCAAGGTCGCCTACTGACTTCTTATGTGTCCATTCTTCCATAATCTCGCCTATGCCAAGCAGGAACATAACTGAACCGGCAGTATTAAAGTCATTTCTTAATATAGAAACTCCGATTGCCGTTGCATCAAGTACAGGAACTTCCATCTTGCCCTTTGCAAGTGTCTTCACACCGTTTGCTATATACTTGACAGACTTAATCGCTGTTATTGTATTTCTGAATGGTATAGGTAAGAACATCTTGCTTGCCACTCTTAAGAATACTTTATTAACAAGCCTGTCCTGGTAATACGCATTCATTTCCCTGCCTGAGCTGCTTACTACATCATCTGGAACCTGCACACTGTCATAACTGAAGTCAAGTAACTTTCTAACTATGTACTTCTTATCATTAGTATAACTTATTACGACATCACAAGTCTTTTCATATACCTTAACTTCATATACTGACTCCACATTCTTAAGATAATATTCAAGGATGTCAGCCTGCTTGTAAGTCATACGCTTAACATCCATATGCACTCTCAAACGGCCTTTTATACTATGTTTTATATAGAATTTCATAATAATCCTCTATCTATTTTTCGTACTGTACCTATTATGGCAATATGATTAGTTCTGTGCCTCTGCTGACTCTTCTGTAACATCTTCCTCTTCAAAGTCTAAATCAAGGTCATCATCATCTTCATCTACAACCTCAGCAGCAGCTTCTCTTTCTTCGTTGATTGCCTTAGCTTCTGCATAGATATCACCAGCATTTTCCTGAATAGTTGTAGCTGTCTTCATAACACACTTCTTTGCACGTAATACGGCTGCTGTGCAGTTAGTATATAACTTCTTTGCATCATCGCTTGCTAATATCTTGATACCTGCTGTACCAAAAAGTACACCTGCTGCAAATATTCCTGTCTTAACTCCATCAATCTTCTTAAATACGTTTTTCATAATTAACCTCTTTTCTACATAATTATATATAGCTATATCTCATATAATCATTCATAGCTATTCAACATAAGTCATATCTAACCATAGTTTTGAGCATATAACTATACATTTGGTATGTTTCTTTTTTTGTTTTCGTATTATATACCTATTTTTTACTTTTTTCTACACTTTTTCTTATTTTTGATAAATTTTATCAAGTTGCTGTTCAGATTTTATATAGCTCATACATCTCATCGAAAAATGCTCAATATTTTTGGAATTGACTTTAAGCTGTAACATTACTATTCTTTATTATGACTGTACATTAAAAAACAAAAACCACCACACGTACAGACTACTGCTATACCTGTGGTGATTTTGCTTTTATATTAAGAACAAAAGGGTATTGTTGTCACGCTTTTTACTGTCTGGTTATCTATGTAACCACATGCCGCAAGACCTTTTTCTATTATCTGGTTCCACTTCTTCGCAGGCAGATTAATAACTGAATTATCATCAAACTCCACTGAAAATGTATCACCATTTTCCTCGCAGCTTTCTGTACAGTGTACCTTATACATATTCTTTCTGCTTATGGCACCTATCTCTTCAAGTGTATTAATCATGCGATAGACAGTTGCTGTTCCTATCTTAGGATCAATCTTGCTTGCCTTATAGTATATTTCTTTGCAACATGAGCAGTCCTCCTCAAGAATAATATCTAATAACATCATTCTCTGTTTGGTTATCCTGCAACCCTTTTTTTTTAACATTTGCAGAATTATATCCTTCTGCATTTTGCTTCTCTCATAGCTAACTGTATTAGAAGCATTCTCATCACCCGAATAGTACCTCTGCATCGATGCCTCCTATAATCAGTGGCAACCTCCACAGTGTCCGCAATCTCCGCCACATGTGTGTTTACCATTCTTCTTGCCTTTAACCATACTGAATACAATCGCTGCTACAATAACAACTAATACTGCTGTAACTATTACTGTACCCATTATTACCGACCTCCGTGACATTTTGCTGCTTTTAATTCTTAGTTACTTTCTTAAGGCTTCATCTGGCATATGGCTTATTACATTTACTTACATATACAATCATATGCCAGACTTTTATATACCTTAAGAGTTATGATTAATGATTAGGAAAGTATTGGCTTAATTATTAGTTAACACCAGCAGCCTTCTTATATTCCTTAGCTTCCTTTGTTGGTCTGAATAAAAGATATAAGAAACCAACTACTAAGAGAATAGCTGCTACTGTCCAGATGCTGAATGCTCCATCAGCGATAAGTCTGCCTATATTGTAGATGCAAAGTGATACTACATAAGCGAAACCACACTGATATCCAATAGCTGTCCAAGTCCACTTAGCACTGTTCATCTCTCTCTTGATAGCACCGATTGCTGCGAAGCAAGGAGCGCAGAGAAGGTTGAATGTAAGGAATGAGAAACCTGCTAACTTAGTAAACTGAAGTGCAAGTGCTGCATATGGAGATAAATCTCCGCCACCATAAAGGATACCCATAGTACCAACGATGTTTTCCTTAGCTACAAGTCCTGTGATTGAAGCTACGGCTGCCTGCCAGTTGCCCCATCCAAGTGGTGTGAATATCCAGCAGATTGCACTACCAATCTTAGCTAAGATACTCATATCAATCTCATCTTCTGCTAACATTCTGAATCCATCATCTGTGAATCCAAAGTATGTTGTGAACCATACAACGATTGTAGAAAGAAGGATAATTGTACCAGCCTTCTTGATGAATGACCAGCCACGCTCCCACATACTTCTAAGTACGTTGCCAACTGTTGGAATATGATATGCAGGAAGTTCCATAACGAATGGTGCTGGATCTCCGCTGAATAACTTTGTCTTCTTTAAAATAATACCTGATACGATGATTGCTGCCATACCGATGAAGTAAGCTGATGTTGCAACCCAAGGTGAACCACCAAATATTGCACCTGCAATCATAGCGATGAATGGTGTCTTAGCACCACAAGGTATAAATGTTGTTGTCATAATTGTCATACGACGGTCTCTTTCGTTCTCGATTGTACGTGAAGCCATGATACCTGGAACACCACAACCTGTACCGATAAGAATTGGAATGAATGACTTTCCTGAAAGACCAAATCTTCTGAAAATTCTATCCATAATAAATGCGATACGTGCCATATATCCGCATGCCTCTAAGATAGCAAGTAATAAGAATAATACTAACATCTGAGGAACGAAACCAAGTACGGCACCAACACCAGCTACAATACCATCAAGGATAAGTCCCTTTAACCAGTCTGCACAACCGATTGCATCAAGACCATCTTCGATAAGTACTGGAATACCTGGAACCCATACACCATAATCTGCTGGGTCTGGAGCAGCGCCATCATACTGGATAGCAAGGTCAATAGCTTCCTTGATAGCATCTGCATCTGCTGTATCTTCTGTAGTTTCAAGTGTTTCTTCGTCTTCTACTGTGTAGTCAACTGTATCTGTTGACTTAACCATAGCCTTAAGACTTGTAAGAGCCTTTACAGCTTCTTCTGAATCATAGTCATCTGCTTCTGTATCAATGGCATCTGCTATTGCTTCGCCCTTAGAACCAAGGCTTTCTACATATGCAGCAATGATTTCATCTGAGTCGCCATATTCTTCTTCTACTTCTTCATAAGCTGAAGTACCGATACCGAAAAGATGGAAACCATCACCAAATAAACCATCATTAGCCCAGTCTGTAGCTGCTGAACCAACTGTTACCATTGCAATATAATATACTAAGAACATAACTGCTGCGAATATTGGAAGTGCTAATATTCTGTTAGTTACTATCTTATCTATCTTATCTGATGTTGAAAGCTTATCCTTACTATGTGCCTTCTTAACGCAATCATCAATGATTGAAGATATATATGTATATCTTTCATTAGTTATAATACTTTCTGTATCATCATCGAAGTCCTTCTCAAGCTTAGCTATCTCTTCTGATACATCAGGAACACTTGACATAAGCTGTCCTATCTTATCATCTCTCTCTAATAACTTGATAGCAAAGAATCTCTTCTGTTCATCTGCAACATCAAGACCAATTTTGCCTTCAACTTCATCTATAACAGATTCAACTTCATCACTGAACTTATGAACAAGCTTATTAACCTTCTTAGACTGGGCAAGCTTTACAGCCTTATCTGCTGCTTCCTTGATACCTGTTCCCTTAAGTGCTGATATTTCTACAACTTCGCATCCAAGCTTTTCTGATAACTTAGCTGTGTTAAGAGTAATACCATTTCTTGATAAAAGGTCTACCATATTTACAGCCATAATTACTGGAATACCAAGTTCCATAATCTGTGTTGAAAGATATAAGTTTCTTTCAATGTTAGTACCATCAACAATATTGATGATAGCATCTGGTCTTTCGTTAATAAGATAGTTTCTTGCAACTACTTCCTCTAAAGTGTATGGAGAAAGCGAATAAATACCTGGTAAGTCCATGATAGCAACATCTTTATGTCCCTTTAACTTACCTTCTTTTTTCTCAACAGTAACGCCTGGCCAGTTACCAACGAACTGGTTAGAGCCTGTGAGTGCATTGAACAATGTTGTTTTACCGCAGTTTGGGTTACCTGCTAATGCAATCTTAATTGACATCTTTCTACCTCTTTCTTTGTTTAGTTATAACTGTCTGTGTTTAGATTGTACTTGCTAGAATTAGTTCTTGCTAACCCTTCGCCGAAAAAAATCACATAACTAGCCAACTTCAATCATAGCCGCATCTGCCTTACGAATAGATAATTCATATCCTCTGACAGTTACTTCAATTGGATCACCTAAAGGTGCAACTTTTCTTACATATACTTCAACACCTTTTGTAATGCCCATGTCCATAATTCTTCTCTTAACAGGGCCTTCACCATTAAGCTTAGCAACTTTAACGGTCTGACCTACAGCAACTTCCTTTAAAGTCATCTTCATCTCTCCTTCTTAATGATTATTGTCAATCATCATTATCTTTAATACAAAGCAGTTATATCTGAAATGCAGCTACGGCTTATATATTCACCATGATAATGATGAAATCTATATAGAGGCTTGCTTTACAAGTCTTTATAACAATATGTACTTATGCAGCAATTAATTCTTAGCAGTTTAATCTGTATCAAACTTTCTTTAAATGCTGAATAAATGCTATACCATAATCTTTGTAGCCATATCCTTACCTATAGCTACTCTTGACTCCTTGATATTAACTATAACATTACCACCTGTCTTTGAAACTACTGTAACAATAGCTCCTACTACAAAGCCAAGATTTTCAAGAAAACGTCTTGTTTCTTCCTTACCACCAACTCTTGTTATTGTTGCTGTCTCACCTTCACCTATCATTGATAATGGCATAATATCACTCCTGTCTGTATGTATATCTATGTATGTTGATAATGTTTTTCATTTATCACGTGTATTAGTATATACTAACGCTCATTAGATGTCAATTACTTTTTTTAGATATTTTTAATATTTGTTATATTATGGCAACGAGTGTAAGTTGTAGCGGAGATTGTTGAGGGATAACTAACCTGTGAGCGCGGCATTAGGCGGTGTTTTGGTGATATTTGGGCAATGTAAATGTTTAATATAATATAGTATTGTGCTAAATGTTCGTAACAAAGATACATTCAAGTAAATTCCAACAAACGAAGCTTTGTTGTGCAATATTATACATATGTTGGCAAACGGACGACATAATATACGGGGCGGGTCACACGAATATAGCTGCTGACACCAGAAAACCGGAGGGCTGTTTCTAATACTTTCCATATAGATACTTCTGCCGGACGATACCGCTCAGACGTGCCATCCTTGGCACGGCTTCGCTGTCGGGTACATCCTTGTACCCTCCTATCTGAGGAGTTAAGGGAAAGTATAAGAAACAGTACCTCCGGCTTTCAAGTGTGCCCTTCGCATTATTCATGCGACCCGCCCCGTATATTATGTCTGGCTGTTGGAATAATTTAGTATTAAGTTGATGTTTGATAATCTTACTTTTTCTAATATTCCAAATTACGCCTGATATATATCACCTGTTCAAATTCCGCCAAAGTCAGATATAAGGTATGGCAAGGCTGCCGCGAATAATGTGTAGGACACACTTGAAAGCTGGTTGTGTTAGTTCTTATACTTTCCTTCTGTATACAGCTATGCGGGTACAAGGATGTACCAGCAAGTGAAGCCGCGCCAAGGATGGCGCGTCTGAGCGGTAGCGTCCATATACAATATCTATATGGAAAGTATTAGAAATAACCGACCAGTTTTCTGGTGTCCGAAACATTATCAGCGGCAGCCTTGCCATACCTTATATCGTCCGTTCGCCAACTAATCTGCTCATTAGTCCATTCCGCAGTAATCCTGCATTATCACCTGAACCCACTAACCAGATATATATCAGCCACAACTATGCCAACGCAGCCCCAAGCTCTCTACAGCTTGCCTTCGCATCATCATCCGGTGCTTCATTGCAGATTACAGGGTCAACTGCAAGATTAGCGCCTGCATTTTTACATCTGTCAGCCCAGTCATCCATCCATTCACCACTTCCCCATCCGTATGAACCAAAAAGTGCAATCTTCTTTCCTGAAAGACTTCCTTCGCAGTCTGTAAACATAGGCTCGAATTCAGACTCCTCAAGATTTTCAGCCCCCATAGCAGGGCATCCGAATGCTACTGTATCATATGTAGCAAGGTCTGCTGAACTGAACTCTGAAGCTGTAAAAGTTGTTACCTCAGCTCCCTTTGCTTTTGCACCATCTGCCACTTCATTTGCCATAGCCTCTGTATTACCTGTACCGCTCCAATATACAACTGCAACTTTACTCATTTTATAAATCCTCCATATAATATTATTTAATTGGGATATATGATGTTATATATCAAATATAAATGTCATACCCGCTGATTACCCCATTGCTTTGCAATTTATATAATCCTTAAGCACCTCAAGCCTTTATAAACGTCATATTAGTAACTTTTTTATTATGTTCTTGGCGTTAAGCAGGTGATAATATCCAATCATATATGCCATATATGTTGAGTGAACACGTTTCGCATCACGCATTCACGGTCAACTGATTTAAAGTTCTTCCGCCTGTAAATACCTTCTGGTATACCATAGAGCATTTCTTAAAGCGTTCAAAAGTACGTACACTTTCCTGCTCATTGGAATACACCTTCCATACGCCACAGCATTTACAGTTCTGTCCTTTGTTGGCGATAAATTCCTTCACATCCTCTGCCGGATATCCTAAGAACAACCCTATTTCGTGTGGAAAACAGACACTCTCTCCAAGTCTTTGCTCAAGCCTTTTTATCGACTCATCTACATTTCTTATAGTGTATCCATAGTCTGTGAGTATATTCCACACTTCGTCTTTATTAAGGTCTTTGAATAAGAGGTTCCTTCTATATACATATATAAGTGCGCTTGTGTCACTGCTTCTGAGAGCCTTTATATACAGCCCCTTCTTATTAAGTTCTTCGTTGGCACTGTCAAGTTCAAGTATAAACGCTTCTTTATCACTATACTTATAATTAAACAAATTCGCCGTTTTTATACCTGCCAATGTTGGTGCACACTCGCTTACTATCTGTAATTCAAGACTCTTACTCATTATCATCCTCCATCTGTCTGTTCTGATTAATAAACATGCTGCCATTATTAATACGTTTTCAAATGTCTGAACACCCGCTCTGATTTCGTACAATATCTTCTATATCTAATAGAAGATTTAGCATGCCTTATTCTCAGTCATATATTCCTGAAGAACTGCATTAAGTGATGAGGCGCTGCTTGAGTGTGAACGCACAATGTGTATGTCCTTGCTCTTTGCCTCTATAACGGCACTATGTACCATTTTGTGTGAAACAGTATTTGTAAAAAGTATCATAAGGTCCGGATTACCTATCTGCTTGCTGAACCCGCTTTTTTCCTTTACAAATACTTTCGCCTTACAACCATGCTTCTTACATATCTTTTCATATTGACATACCATGCATTCATTACCACCGATTATAACTACGCTCATCCTTATCCTCCTTATCCTGCGAACTTGTTTATATCCATTCTGTATATTAAAGAAAATTTTCGTATCACATTCCTTTAACATAACAATTATTATCTATGTTAGTTTATTGCTAACTTACGTTAGTTGTTACTAACTTATATTTTTTAAATAAACGGGCTCCAGACCCGTTCATTTAAAATATTTATATAGGCATATGTGTTAGTTATTTCTAACTGCTATTACAATATTCTAACTTTTGTCATTTGTCAATATTTTTTTCTCAATATATTCATATTTTATGATATGAGGGTCAAAAGATATTTTGCCCCTCATTTATGATTAATCAGATTACTCCATACTCCGCATTCCCGTAATCTGACTCCACCTCGAAATCCGCTAATTTACTAGCTTCGCATAGTAAATTGCTACTTTCTCGGTGTAGTGCAGGTCACTAAGGTATACATCGAATTGCATGCAAGCATGCATCGATGATACCTTTTGACCCTTTAATCATTTTATACATTCGAACTAAAAAACTGGTCTATGCCATAATATTTCAATGACATAAACCAGTTTCCAGTTATAATCCGGTTACATTTATCAGGAATTAACCTATATCTGCATTATTCAACATCTGCAACCACATAATTAATGTTATTATCCTTTGCATATGTCTGTGCATAACTTCCTTCTTTTACATACATTGTTGGATACTTATCTCCAGAAGTCTTTATATGTGCAAATATATGCTGACCGCCAAGTGTTGCAATCGATGTCACACTTGATGGTATAACAACCTTTTCCAATGCTGCACAGTCTGCAAATGCATATCCTTCTATGCTTATCACGCCGTAAGGGATAGTGATACTTACTAACGCATCACAGCCTTGGAATGCACTGTTCTCTATTGTCTTTAGTGTAGATGGAAGGTTGACCTCAGTAAGCTTCTTGCATAATGTAAACTCTGCTGTACTTATTGTATCTATTCCTTCTTCTAATGTAATCTTTGCTATGTTACTTCCTTCAAATGCACTCATTGTATTGTTGCCTGCTGTCTTAAGTGTCTTTGGAATAAACATTTCTGTTACTCCACTGTCATAGAACACCTGGGCTCCTAATGTTGTCACATTAGCAGGTATAGTGAATGAAGTAAGACTTTCGCAGCCATAGAATGCATAATTATTAATAGTTGTGACTGATGATGGAATGTTGATAGTTGAAAGATTCTTACAAAATGTAAATAATCCTTCTGCTATGTTAGTTGTTCCATCCTCTAATGTAACTTCACTTAATCCGCTGTACTCGAAAGGTCCTCCGCCTACTACCCAGCCGTAGTTAGTAAGTGACTTAGGTAATACAATGCTTCTTAAACTTCCTGTATTAGCGAAAGCTGCCATTCCAAGACTTGTAAGACCTTCTGGAAGAACTATACTCTCTAAGCTGTTGCAGTAATCAAATGCATAATCGCCTATCTTTTCCACTGTTGAAGGTATGTTAATGTCTGTCAGGTTTTCGCAGTGAATAAATGCATAACTTGGTATTTCTGCTCTTCCTTCGTTAAGGTGTACTGTCTTAAGTCCACTATATTCAAAGGCATTTCCAAGACCTGACGCCGACTCACTTCCCCAGTATGTTACACTATTAGGTATAGTAACCTCTGTAAGATTAGGGCAGTATGCAAATGCGCCGTCACCTATTCTCTCAAGTCCTTCTGGGAATGTTACTGTTTCAAGTGAGTCACAGCTATAAAATGCTGTGTTTCCAATCTCCTTTAAATTCTCTGGGAAAATAACATGCTTTAAGTTGTTACTTTCATAGAATATACTTTGTGGTATAGTTGTTCTGTTTCCTGTGAATTCTACTGTTTCAATACCACAATATTCAAAAGGTGAACCTGATATAGCACCGCCTACATCATCTATTGTTGATGGTATAGTTATGCTCTTAAGGTTGCCGCAATGAGCAAAGCAGCTTGTTTCAAGTGTTGTAACACCTTCTGGAATATTTACACTTTCAAGGTTTTCACAGTAAATGAAAGCATACTGTCCTATCGTTTTAACTGTGTCAGGTATATTTACAGTCTTTAATGAACCACAGTTAGCAAACAATGCATTATGTATCTTTTCAGTGCCTTCTTCAAATGTCACTGTTTCTATGCTTGAAAATTCAAATGCTGGTCCCCACACTGACAATGCACCCGGACAAAGCTCAAGGCTCTTAGGAATTGTAATAGACTTTAATGAGTCACATCCCTCAAATACTCTGTTTCCAATCTCTGTTAATGTCTCAGGAAGTATTACCTCTTCAACTTCACTGCAATACTTTATCTGTGAGTCAAGCTTTGTAACTCCTTCCTTTAAGATTAATTTCTTACAGCCATTAAGACCTCTTGCAACCTTAATTGAGACAGGAAGTGTGATTGAATCCGGGAATTCACATCCTGCAAATGCTCCAGACCATATCTTTGTAACTCCTTCTGGAATTTCTGATAAAGTAAATGCCTTACATTCGTTAAACACTCCGTCATCGTAAACTGTCACATTAGTTGGAAGTTTATCTATAACAAGTGATGAGCAGCCACTAAATGCATGGTCACCTATATTAGTTACGCTATCTGGAATGTTTACCGATGTTAATGATGTACAAGTGTCAAATGCTGATGTTCCAATACTCTGTACATTACCAAAATTAATATCCTTAAGTGATACACAATTCTTAAATGTATTTTTAGGTATCTCTGTCAACTTATCTGACCAGACTACTTTTTCAACATTTTCACAATCAGAAAAAGCACCTTCACCAATATTGTTAACTCTCTCTGGTATGATAACCTCTGTTAAATTGTCGCAATTTGCAAAAGCATAATTTCCAATTGATGTAACAGACTCTGGTAAAGAAAATTCTTCTATTCCTGTCCCAGCAAATGCACTTTCTCCTATTGTCTGTACACCCGGTAATAAAGTTACCTTTTTAAGATTTTCCATTCCACTACAGAAGCCATCTGGTATATTAGGTGTACCGTTAAACACAATCTCACGTGTCTTTCGGCTACTATCCATGAAACTATGACCACTACTTATTTTACCGCTTGTTACAGTTGATGGAATAACTATCCTCTTAGATGGATTTTGTAATTCTGTTGGTACTGCAAAGTTACTTATATTATTAGTTTCAAAAACAACATCTGTAATTCCCTCTGAATATATAAGTTCTTCCAATGAAGTACATGTATCAAAAGTGCTATGTACACTTGTAACCTTTAATCCGGCAACCTGTGCAGGTACTGCTAATGATGTAATCTGTTCTGCATCATCACCAACATAGTTATATATTGTAGCTGTTCCCGGTTCATCCTGATTTTCAAAATAGAAGAAACCGCTTTCTTTATCTATATTACCTACAAAAATTTTACAATAATAACTATCATAACTACCTGTAGATGCCTTAAATTGTAAATTCTTATATTCATAATCTTTAGTTATCTCTATTTCTTGTCCTGCTTCAAGCTCTTTATATCCGTATTCACTGCCCACACTATAGCCCTTATACTCTCTGGATAAGTCAAATACAACTCTGTCGCCGGGCTCTACATATATAGCTCTTGCATCATATTCATCACCATATACCTTTCTATGTGGGTCATAATCCTCTGTATAATTATCCTTATATGAATATCTACACACTGTACATGTATGTAATGTGTATCCTTTTTCTTTACTGCTTGGTGGTACAACTTTATCTGTATACTTATGCTCAGCCTTTGGTGTATTTTCATGTTTAAAATCTCTACACTTTGAACACCTAAGTTCAATATATCCTTCCTCTGTACAAGTTGCTTCTTTTACAACTCTTGTTATTTCATAAGAATGACCTGTTGCCTCTGTATAATCAGTATTATATGATTGATTACACATAGTACACGCATATTGTGTAAATCCTTCTTGTGTACAGCTTGGTTCTATTACTCTGGATACAACATAATTATGGTCTGTCTTAGGTAATGTGTTATACCTCTTCCATCCACATAGACTACACGTATCAATACTAGAACCTTCCTTTTGACATGTAGGTTCTTCTGTTATTTCTGTAGTCATGCTGTGAGGCAGAAAATCTTTCACATCATCAAAATATGACTCGCCACATACACTACACTCATGATTAGTATATCCATTACTTATACATGTTGGTGCCACAACTGTATCTACATACTTATGTCCTGTAGCTGCAATCGTTTCTGTATAAGAATTATAGCATCTGCTGCATGTATATATCTTTTCACCGTTTTGTGTACATGTTGGCTCCAGATTTACTTCTGATGTATAACTATGTCCTAATGCAGCCTTTTCATTATCTGTATAACTGTCGCCACATATAGGACACACATGCTTAGTGTAACCATTGCTTGTACATGTTGGCTCTACTACTGTATCCTCATACATATGTGCTTTCTTTAATACAGGTTCTATATATGAGTCATTACATCTGCTGCATGTATATGTTCTTACTCCATTCTCTGTACATGTTGGTGATTTAGTTATCTCTGACTTATAGTCATGTCCCAGTTCCTTAGTATAGCTGTCTTTATAACTGTCACCACATCCGTCACATATATGCTCTGTATAACCTTTTAAAGTACATGTAGGTGCAACTACTACATCCCTGTATGCATGCTGATGTGACTCATCGATATGTAGTGTTGCCTTACCACCTGACACATCATACAGTCTGCCATTAAAGCTTATCTGTCCTGTATAACCCCAGTTAATCTGTCCACCTTCTATGTACCACTGTCCATTGTCATTAGAGGCAATACCTGTATAACTCCAGTCTATTGCTCCATTGCTTACATAGAACCAGCCATTATCACTATATACCAATCCTGTGTAGCTCCAGTCGAGCGCTCCGTTGCTTACATAGAACCAGCCGTATTCATTATAGGCTAATCCTGTATAGCCCCAGTCGAGTGCTCCATTACTTACATAGAACCAGCCATACTCATTATATGCCAGTCCTGTGTAGCTCCAGTCGAGTGCTCCTCCGTTTATATAGAACCAGCCGTATTCGTTACTGGCAAGTCCTGTATAACTCCAGTCAAGTACTCCTCCATTTACATAGAACCAGCCGTATTCGTTACCTGCAAGTCCCGTATAACTCCAGTCGAGTGCTCCGTTGCTTACATAGAACCAGCCGTATTCGTTGCTGGCAAGTCCCGTATAGCTCCAGTCAAGTACTCCTCCATTTACATAGAACCAGCCATATTCGCTGCTCGCAAGTCCCGTATAGCTCCAGTCTATTACTCCATCTCTTATATAGAACCAGCCATATTCATTACTGGCAAGTCCTGTATAACTCATATCGATATTACCATCATTATAATAATACCATTGCCCATCATAACCGGGTCTTATATCTGTGTTTGAAGCTGCGTTTGAACTTTCATTATTAAATCCCAGAATGAAAGCAATCGAAATACCTAATGCGATTAACAGCTTTACACTTTTTCTCAGATATTTTTTCATAAATTCTCCTTTGCTTTTATTAAACATTTCCCATTGTTCATAATATTACACCCTTATACTTATCAACCTCCTTTCATATTATTTATTTTTATTATTAACAGTATTAATTATATATAATATCTGTTATATAATCCTCTTCATATCTGGATATGATTTATATATCCAACACTTATATGACGTTACCAATCTTAAAAAGGTTTTATAAATTCATATTTTTTATAAAATTTTTTACAACTCTATTTGTAAACAGTATACACCGCATAATATTTTATTTCAATAATACACATACTTTTTAATGTGTAATTTTATTGTATATATTTCATTTCTGTTTAACACTAAAATATATATTGATGATGTGAGTGTCAAAAGTAAAAAAGTCTTTTTCTGCAAGCAGAAACGACTTTTTATACTTTTGACACTTACATCATATTGATAATATTTGCATAAAAATAAATAATATAAGTGGGTGATATTATGGAGTTCGAAATCAAAAAAACGGAATATGTAAACAGAACTTATCGTATTCCCAAAGAATTAGCTGACAGATTATCACTGATTGCACAGCAGGAGGATATATCTGTAAATGAACTTGTTGTACAGTCATGTGAATTTGCACTTGATAATCTTAAAAAAAAGGAGAACTAGTAGCTTAACGCTACAGTTCTCCTTTTACTAATGTGTATATGTTATTATAGGATTGTTATCAGCCTACTATCCATGCACCCCATTCGTCATATTCAAGCGTTCCATCATATGTGATATGATTGACACTCTCAAATGCACCCTCCTGCACTTCTGTAATCTCTTCCGGTACCCATACGTCCATAAGACTTACACATCCTGCAAATGCTCTTGCACCTATATGCCTGATACCTGAAGTCATCTTAACATCAACAAGATTATAACAATCTTCAAAAGCGCACTCAGATATATAAGATATGCTATATGGAATAGTTATACTCTTTAAACCACTTCTTCCATAAAATGCATATACACCTATTCCCATTATCCCTGCCGGAATAACAGTTCTCTGACAGCCTATGATTAGTTCATTAGTCTGGCTGTCTATCACAGCATTACAATTATCCCTGCTATCATAATATGGATTATCCTCATCCACAACTATAGTCGTAAGATTATCAAGAACCGCTAACATATCAGGCTCAATCTTCCTTACATCCTTTGATATGTACAATTCCCTGACATTGTGAATATCTTCACCATACTGTCTTATCCAATCCTTATTGATAGTTCCATTAATAACCATAACCTCTGCATTTGTTGCTCTCATAGCCTTCACTCCTGATTAAATGTCTGCGTCAATTAATCATCCGGCTATTCTGCCTGTTACAGACAACTACTCCAGATGATTAAATAGTTACACGCTAATCGGCTATATTAGCAATCTCTGGTTGATAGTTTCTTAATATATTATGATGTCCTGTTATGCGATATTGAGGGATGCCATAACCATACTAAGTATAATTATGACAATTACCTGCTTAACCTCAATATCATATTAATCATACGATTTAATATTATGATATGAGGGTCACTAAGGTATACATCGAATTGCATGCAAGCATGCATCGATGATACCTTTTGACCCTTTAATCATATTATAACGTGACATTATAAACTTTATTTATTACTTAAAGTACTTAACACCTGACTCAAATATCTTAATATCCTGTTCGCCATAGATGTTGATAGCTACTGAATCACCACGTCTTTCAGAATGTGCCATCTTACCTAAGCATCTTCCGTCCGGACTTGTGATACCTTCAACAGCCATATATGAGCCATTGACATTCCATTCTTCATCCATAGAAATGTTGCCTTCTGGGTCACAGTACTGTGTAGCCACCTGACCGTTTGCAAAGAGCTTATCAAGCCATTCCTTAGGTGCTACGAAACGTCCTTCACCGTGTGAAGCTGGGTTGCAGTATACCTTTCCAAGTTCTGCACCTGCAAGCCATGGGCTCTTATTAGTAACAACCTTTGTATATACCATCTTAGATATATGACGGTTGATTGTATTAAATGTTAATGTAGGAGAATTAACATCCTGTCCTGTTATCTTACCGTTAGGTACTAAGCCAAGCTTGATAAGAGCCTGGAAACCATTACAGATACCAAGTGCAAGACCATCTCTTTCATTGAGGAGCTTCTCAACTGCCTCCTTCATCTTAGCATTACGGAATGCTGTTGCGAAGAACTTGGCAGAACCATCTGGTTCATCACCTGCTGAAAATCCGCCCGGGAACATAATAATCTGTGACTGGTTAATAGCCTTTTCAAACTCATCAACAGACTCTCTTATGCTTTCTGCATCAAGGTTCTTGAATACCTTGATAATAGTATCAGCGCCGGCTCTCTCAAATGCCTTTGCACTGTCATACTCACAGTTAGTACCCGGAAATACTGGTATAAATACAGTTGGCTTTGCAACCTTATTCCTGCATACATATACATTGCCTGCTGAATATACAGGTGTTTCAATCTTGTCTGTTTCCTTAGTTACCTTTGTTGGGAATACATCTTCAAGAGTATCCTTCCATACACTTAAGGCTTCCTCAATATTGATTGAAACATCTTCATATGTAAACTTAGCTTCTTCGGTTACTGTACCAACCTTAGTATAAGCTGCCTTAATCTCTGCAAGCTTAGAGCTGTCTACTTCTGCTACTATGCAGCCATATGCTGGTGCAAATAATTCTTCCTTTGATACTGAAGACTCAACAGCCACACCAAGCTTATTACCAAATGCCATCTTGCTTATTGCTGGAACTAAACCATTAGCATCAAGCACATATGCAGATACGATTGCCTTGCTCCTGATAGCTTCGTTGATAGCTGAGTATAATTCCTTAATCTGTGAGAATACAGGAAGGTCATACTTATCCTTTTCAATGTCAAATCTTACAAGGACATTGCCAGCCTTCTTTAATTCAGGTGTGATAATATCCTGTTCCTTAGCTACATCTATTGCAAATGAGCATAATGTAGGTGGTACATCTATATGTTCAAATGTTCCTGACATAGAGTCCTTACCACCGATAGATGGAAGTCCGAAGCCAAGCTGTGCCTCGTAAGCACCAAGAAGTGCTGCAAAAGGCTGGCTCCATCTTGATGGGTCCTCTGTCATTCTTCTAAAGTATTCCTGATATGTAAATCTAATCCTGCTGTAGTCACCACCAGCAGCAACAATCTTTGCAACTGAGTCTGTAACTGCATACATAGCTCCGTGATATGGGCTCCACTTAGAAAGATATGGGTCAAAACCATAAGCCATCATAGTTACTGTATCGCACTTGCCCTTAAGCACTGGAAGCTTTGCAACCATAGCCTGAGTTTCTGTGAGCTGGTACTTACCGCCATAAGGCATAAGCACTGAACCTGCACCGATAGAACCATCAAATCTTTCAACAAGTCCCTTCTGTGAGCACTCATTAAGGTCTGCAAGTGTCTTAAGCCACTTACCCTTAACATCTTCAACTTCCTTTGCCTTAAGATAATTCTCATTCTCATCTGGAATATCCACAAGTACAGATGTCTCCTGATGTGCGCCGTTAGTATCAAGAAATGCTCTTGAAATATTAACGATATCCTTACCTCTCCAGTTAAGTACAAGTCTAGGCTCCTCTGTAACAACAGCAACCTCAACAGCTTCAAGGTTCTCCTCTGCTGCATATGCAAGGAATTCCTTAACATCTGCTGGGGCAACTACAACTGCCATTCTTTCCTGTGACTCTGATATAGCAAGCTCTGTTCCGTCAAGACCTTCATACTTCTTAGGAACCTTGTCAAGGTCAACTGTAAGACCTGCTGCAAGCTCACCGATGGCTACTGAAACACCACCTGCACCAAAGTCGTTACATTTCTTAATAAGCTTAGTTACCTCTGGTCTTCTGAAAAGTCGCTGCATCTTACGCTCTGTAGGTGCATTACCTTTCTGAACTTCAGCTCCACAAGTCTCTATCGACTCTTCTGTGTGAACCTTAGATGAACCTGTAGCACCGCCACATCCATCACGTCCTGTTCTACCGCCAAGAAGAATAATAATATCTCCCGGGTCAGAATTCTCTCTCTTAACAGCACTTCTTGGTGCTGCCGCTATAACTGCACCTATCTCCATACGCTTTGCAACGTAATCTGGGTGATATATTTCCTTAACATAGCCTGTAGCAAGACCTATCTGGTTACCATATGAGCTGTAACCGTGTGCTGCCTCTGTAACTATCTTTCTCTGAGGAAGCTTTCCGTGAAGTGTATCTGCTACTGGAACTGTAGGGTCTGCTGCACCTGTGATACGCATAGCCTGATATACATATGTACGTCCTGAAAGTGGGTCTCTTATAGCTCCACCAAGACATGTAGCAGCGCCACCGAAAGGCTCTATCTCTGTTGGGTGGTTGTGTGTTTCATTCTTGAAGTTAACAAGCCACTCCTCTGTCTTTCCATCAATCTCAACTGGGACAACTATCGAGCAGGCATTAATCTCATCCGACTCCTCCTGGTCAGCAAGCTTTCCCTCTGCCTTTAACTTCTTCATACCCATAAGGGCTAAGTCCATAAGGCATACGAACTTATCTTTTCTGTCTTTATATATAACAGCCCTGTCAGAAAGATACTTATTGTAAGTTTCCTCCATAGGAGCTCTGTAATAACCATCCTTAAAAGTAACATCTTTTAATTCTGTTGCAAATGTTGTGTGACGGCAGTGGTCAGACCAGTATGTATCAAGTACTCTGATTTCTGTCATCGATGGATTTCTCTTTTCTTCATTCTTAAAGTAATCCTGAATGAACTTAAAATCCTTAAATGTCATGGCAAGTCCAAGTGAGTCGTATAAAGCCTTAAGCTTATCCTCCTCCATATCCTTGAACCCGTCAAATATAATAACATCCGCTGGCGTATCGAACTTAGTAACAAGAGTCTCTGGGATATTCTCATCAGCCACTCTTGAGTCAACCGGATTAATACAATGGTTCTTAATCTTATCCTTATCATCATCAGTAAGCTTACCTGAGATAATATAAGTAGTTGCTGTCTTAATTACTGGAGTTTCATTCTCGTTGAGAAACTTAACACACTGTTCTGCTGAATCAGCTCTCTGGTCAAACTGTCCGGGAAGATATTCAACAGAGAATACATAGTCATCCTCAGATGCTGTAAATTCATTTTCATAAACATCATCTACAGGTGGTTCTGAGAAAACTGTAGTAAGTGCCTTCTTGTATGTATCATCTGAAAGATTTTCGATGTCATATCTTATAAGCACCCTTACATCTGTGATATCCTTTATTCCAAGATATCCTGTGATTTCATCGTGAAGTTCCTTGGCATTAACTGCGAAAGGCTTCTTCTTTTCAACAAAAACTCTTCTTACGCCACTCATCTTAATTAATTCCTTTCTTAATCAACTGTAACCGTACAGATACATTTATTCTTTCTTAATGCAATTACTGCTACCGCTAAGTGATGTCAGAATAGTCTGAAATATCACATAACAGAATACCATAATCGCAATTATTGAAAGAATGTTTATTATTGTACCACATTAGCGGTAAATAAACAAGATTGATTTACTCGTGCATACGTCTGATAATCTTGTATACAACCTCATTACTCATAACCATAGGCGCAGTATGTGCAAAGAACACTATTCCGTCTGTCGGAGATATTATCTCGCTCTTTACAAAACCTTCACACGGGTCTATGACCTGTCCGATAACCTCGTTGTGGACTACCGGATCACCCGGCTCCTTTAACCTTTTATAGAAGCCTGCATCATAAGTCTTGACTGCTGATAAGTCGTATTCATTGATAACGCTGGCTATATAACCACTGTGATTATTGTACTTTACGATACCCATTCTTGTAAGAAATCTTAACACTGAAGACACAGCCTGTCTTGCCGACTTGTCATCGACCATATCTGTGCTGTTAGTGTATATTGAAAATGCATTCGTTCCATTCATCTGCCAGTTATAGTTAAGTGTAGCTGTGTCCATAGGCTTTGGCTTTCTTATAACTACATACTGTAATCCGAAAAGATTAGCAAGACTGGCACTCTGATAGCCCGTTTCCATCATACGCACATGAGGAATAAAGTCACCCGGCATATAAAAGCTTGCAAACTGTATACCATAATTGTAACCCCTGCAGCTTTCAAATATAGCTGCCGCTATCTGCTTGGTTGTATCTCCTGCCATATCTCCCGGAAACATTCTGTTAATATCAAGATTATCTATCGGCCAGAACCTCTTTTCCACATTCATTGAAAACCTGTTAGCTGACGGTATTACAAGAATTTCGTGATTGTGTGATATAGCGCCGTGTGCCTCAAGTTCTTTAAGCACCTTTATAAGCTGTGAGCATATATATAGCTGCTGCATTTCATTGCCACGCATAGCACCGACTATACACGCCGACTTCTCACCATTTCCAAATCTGTAGCCTTCTATCTCGAAGTTTTCCCTGTATATGCCTTTTAAACTGTATAATACTTCTTTTCTCATCACTTTTTGCCTCCATGCACTCTGGCAAGGAGTGCTCCCTTGTATACAACTGGATTTTCCCTGAGTGTGAATACAATTCCATCCATAGGCGACTCTATATGCTGTAGAATTCTTCCTTCTATCGGCTCTATTATATCTCCTATATTATCTCCCATATGTATAATACCACAGGAATTAATAGCCGGAACAAATATACCGCTTTCCTTTGCAGTGAGGAAGTTGACCTCGCCCTCTGTAGATATAATCGGCTCTCTTACCTTTACCGGTTCATCCTCCCATATTCCAAGCTGTATCATAAGATTAAATATTCCATCAAGAAGCTGAAGACTGTATTCTTTATTAATTCTGTTTCCAACGCCCATCTCTGCGACAAGTGTTGGCACTCCCAGGTGATTAAGACTATATGCAAGTGTCGCATCTAACACTGTTATAGATGAAAATATCCATACAAAATCAGCATTAAGCATCTTTGCATATGGAAGAAGCTTATCAACATCATCATCATTCAGCCTTACCTGTGGCATCTCTCTTACGAAAATGTTGCTTGAATGTATATCAAGACAGAAATCACTGCCTATAATGTCGCTTACTATGCCGGCAGCAACACTCTCTGCCACAGCACCATTATTATCTCCCGGGAATACCCTGTTCATATCAAGCTCAAACATTGGAATTCCCCTTGAACCTATATCTATTCCAAGGGGATTAATATCTGGATATATATCAATTATTCCTTTAAGCTTGTGAGGAGTCTTATTAATTCTTCTTATAATCTCATAGCATATATACTGCCCGTCAAGCTCGTCACCATGAGTTCCTGTAACTATAGATATTCTCGGTACACTGCCGCCTGTATAATCCTGTGGTGTAAGCCTGTTCTTTCTTACAACCATGCGCTCATGTACCGGAAGGTCTATTGATGCTACCTCTTTAATCATATATTACCTCTTAAACTTATCTTTATTGTGTCATTCTGCTGGCGCACTATCTCTATTCATAGTTCCTGATATTTATTCCTGATGTTGTCTTAACAAGTACAACGTGTGTAAATGCAGCACTTGGCACATATGTCTTATCACCCATAAACACTCTGCTGCCGGGATATATATTCTTATCAACCTTGACAACCGCCTTCTCTGACTCTCTTATAAGAGAGTACAGATATCTGCCTCGTTCTTCATACTTTGCCTTCTCAGCCTTCTTTACAATCTTTGTCTGGAATACCTTTCTGTAAAGGGTCTCATCAAACTTATCCGAACCAGACTTCTTTAATATGTCAAACTTATACATAGCCTGGTCATAACGCTCTATTTCTGAGTCAATGTCCTTAATCTTCATAATAATCTGGGCATACTCTGAGTTTAAGCTCTTTGTGGCACCTACTCTTATAACCGTCTTTGCAAATGCATCACTGCCGCAGCCCTTGACCGTAACGCCTCTTATTCCTGTTATATCTCCACCGATAACAGAACCAAGCTTTCCTTCAAGATATATATTGCCATATGCCATAGCATTAGTATTAAGCATATAGTCACACTTAATATCTCCGTGGCTTATAATCTTTGCATTTTCAAAAAATCTTGCTGATACATTGCCTTCTGCTTCAATAAGTCCGTTCTCTCTTGCATTAACGCCATCCTTGATGATTATATCCTTGCCTGCCTTAAGTATGGCATCCTCAACATAACCGCCTATAAATATATTGCCCATGGCATGGACTGTAACACCGCTATGTACACCGCCGCTGATAGTTACATCACCATTAAAGTCAATACTTCCTGTTCCAATATCAAGGTCGCCGGAAACACTGTATACATTACTTACATTAAGGTCGTAGTTACGGTACTCTACCTTACCATCAAGCTGTGCATAATAAGTCTTTCCATCATCTGATACTGTAAAACCACGTCCTCTTAATCTTGGGCTTGGTCTTCCCGGCTTTGGCACAAGCAGCTTTCCACATACATCATATCCGAACTCACCCTTTGTCGGTTCTACATATTCTGCAAGCTTGTCATCCTGACTTACCTTCTCAAAAAGCTTTACATTAAAGTAATCAACTGAGCCATCTTCCCTTAAGGTTGGCTTGTTATCTCTCTCATAGTTCTCATCGAAGTAGAAAATGTAGTGTCCATCAGTACCATTGACTGCCTCTTTTCCTTGTGCTACAACTACTTCCTGTCCGTATATCTTCTTAACGATAACATCCCTTATCTTCGCTTCATCTATACCAGTCCGCACTCCTGCTGCTGACAGCTTATCTATTACCTCCTCATATGTGTATGCTCCATCCTGTCCTATCTCATCAAGGACAATGCTAGCTCTCATATGATTTTCAGCAACACTGACAACTACATTCTTGGTATTCAATTCCGTCTGTTTTTCATATACATTACTCACTTCTGAATCCTCCAATCATTTATAGTTACCTGTTTCCTACTCATAATGAATAACTAATTATCCTTGTATATCAGTAGTTCCGATGGGTCTATACCCTTTTCAAGTCTGATTCTTATCTGTTCCATCTGTCTGAACGTATACCTTGGGTCTGCATACACACTGACATCAACGCCGCTCTGTAGTCCAAGAAGTATCTCCTGACTCTGCAGTTCATTGAGCTGCTGCGTCTCAGGTGTTCCCTTATGTTCTGCATTAAGCCTTGCTTCCTTCATCCTTACCGCATCTATAAATGGGTCTGCGTAAGGTGTGACATCTATGCCTTCTTCAAGTCCAAGTCTTATCTGTTCCATCTGCCCCGATGAAAAACCTATCATATTATACTTTGTTATATCTATACCGGCTTCAAGTCCAAGCCTTAACTGCTTCATCTGCTCCGCTGTATATTCGTGCAGCATATACTTTGATATATCAACACACTTTATAATACCTAATCTGATTTCGTTCAACTGGCTCGCATTATAGTTGTCTTTAACAAAAAATGAGATATCTATATCATCCTTCTTAGACAGCCTTATCTGTCTTAACACCTCTCCCGGATAGCCAAGACCTGCATATCTGCTTAAGTCGAACTTGTACTTAAGTGCCATCCTTATCTCTCTCATAACAGCGTAATCATACTTTGGATTGCATATAAGCGAAAGGTCTATGTCTTCCTTTATGCCCTCCTTTATCTGCTCCATCTGCATATAATCATACTCTGCATCTGCAAAAGGTGTGACATCTATGCCTTCATCCAGAGCATTTCTTATAACCTTCATCTGTCTTTCATTAAATTCTTCTGACGCATACTTTGATACGTCTATACCGCTCTTAATGCCAATAGTAATCTCTAATGCCTGTAAATCATTAAATCCTGCCTTTTTCCACTCTTCAACTCCAGCATTAGAATTAATTAATTCCTTTATAATGCTCTCTTCCATATTGTTTTCTCCAAACATAAATAATCTCATAATTAGCAATTCACGTTTATATTTATATTAAAATAATATCATATATCTGACAATTTAGCAATGTGTTCTGTGCTTCTGACACTTAAAATCTGCTTTTTAATTATCAATAACAGCTATTATACGACTATTGTTATCCTTCTTTATCCCAGAATTCTTTTATGCAGCCGTCCACTCCTGCTATGTCACACGGATATATAACATCCCATTCCCTTGGGTACTGCTGCTCATACTCCTTCGTTAAGAACCTGTCATCTAAAAGAAGAATAATCCCCTTGTCGCTGTCAGTTCTTATAACTCTTCCTGCCGCCTGCAGCACCTTATTCATTCCGGGATACACATAGGCATACTGATATCCGTTTCTGCCCCGTGAATCAAAGTAATCCCTTAATATATTTCTCTGCCTGCATATCATCGGTATTCCTGTTCCAACAATAGCAGCGCCAATAAGAGCCTCACCTCTTAAGTCTATACCTTCTGAAAATATACCTCCAAGCACACAGAAGCCGACTATATTAGTACTGTCTTTCTCCATAAAAAGCGACAGAAACTTCTCCTTGTCAGCCTCCTTCATATTAGGCGGCTGCTTTATTATATTGTATACACCGCCGCCGGATAAAGAAAATATATCCAAAGCCGTGTCAGATACCATATCATTATCAGCCAGCTCTATAATATTACTCTGGTACTTTTCTGTATACACATCATAGACAGCCTGCATATAGCTGTATGACGGAAAGAACACCATATATCTGCCATCCCGTGATGTCGCAAGCTTTCGTATATAATCTGCCACCTTCGTATATTCATTTACATTTCTTCTTGTATACCTGCTGCTTACATCCCTGCCTACAATCACTCTTTTATTAGAAGTATCAAAAGGTGAGTGTGCATATACAGCATAATCTTCTGTGTTTCCCGATATCATTTCCTTAAAGTAATTAACCGGCAGAAATGTAGCCGAAAACATAACAGCAGCCTTTCCCTGACTTAGTCTTAGTGATATATTGCCTGATGGGTCGACACAGTAAAGATGCAAAAGCAGATTACCATCATCCGCTAACTCTGCATATGTCACATACTTATCATCCGCACAGTCATACATATTAAGAAAATGTCTTACCGAAAAGAAAAACTCCATTATCTCGTCACTTACTGGATTATTCTTATATTTGTCAAGGAACTTCTGCATATACGAAAAGCACTTTGACAGTGTATCCGGAAATGTCCCGCAGTCATCAACTATTATATATTCTTTATCGCACTGCCGCTTTAGTGACAATAGATACTTATTACACTTTTCAAGTGATGAGGCAAGCCTTTTATCCATATCCTTCACAGCATTTTTGCACTTAAGAAAGTCCTCTTTTACAAGAACTGCACTGTACATCTGCCTTGCCCTGTCAACAAGATTATGTGCTTCATCGACAAGAAATATATAATTGCCCTTTGTACCATCTGCAAAGTATCTTTTAAGCGATGCATCCGGGTCAAACAGATAATTATAATCGCATATTATGCCATCGCACCAGTATGACACATCAAGCGACATTTCAAAAGGGCATACCTTATGCTTGACAGAATACTCAAGTATCTTTTCCCTGTCTATTACATTCTCATGCGTTATGATGTCATACACAGCATCATTTATCCTGTCAAAATGACCCTTAGCATATTCACAGAACTCAGGATTGCAGTTTCTTTCATCCATATGGCATATCTTATCCTTGGCAGTAAGGGTGACTGTCGTAAAATGCAGTCCCTTATCCATTAGTATGCTGTAAGCCTCCTCTGCAACTGTCCTTGTTATCGTCTTGGAGGTAAGATAAAATATCTTGTCTGCCAGTCCTCTTCCACACGCCTGTACCGAAGGATACACCGTGGAAATAGTCTTTCCAACTCCTGTAGGCGCCTGTATATACAGCGTTCTTTCCTGCTCTATCGACTTGTATACACTCGCCACAAGCTTTTTCTGCCCTTCCCTGTACTCAAACGGAAAGCTTAACTTATGTATTGAGTCATTTCTTAACTGTCTTTCGTCAAATACATAATCCATCCATCTTTTAAAGTCATTTACAAGCTTTAAAAACCACGCACTAATCCGGTCTTTATCGTAGTTTTCCGTAAATCTTACTATTTTTTCAGTCTCAGTATTACAGTAGGTCATCTGTATATTAATGCTGTCAAGATTATGCTTAATAAGATATATATAACCATATACTAAAGCCTGCGCCTTATGCACATACACCGGCTCTTTAAGCTTTGTGACATCTGACTGCATAGTCTTTATCTCATCTATGGTAACATCACCATGAGGTGTCTTATTGCCATCCTCATCCTCACTGATATCAGCGATTATACCGTCTGCCCTGCCTTCTATCTTAAGTGTATAATCATAACCATTAACCGAGGTAAGTGGAACTGCATGCCTTAAAAGCACCTCCGCGTGATATGATGAACCCATGGAATGTTGTATCTTTCTGTGTATTCTTGCCCCCTCCTGCATAACCTTAACATCGGGAACTGACACATCCCTGTTATCTATATCACCTGAGGTACACATAAACTCAACAAGGTTTCTTACAGATATTCTGAACACATCATCAACAGCTGTATACATATGCGTTACCTTTCTTTCCGACACGCTTAACAACGCCAAGATGATTGAGTATATTAAGTCCCAGCCTTGCTGTATCTTCGCGTACTCCTGCCGCCTTTGCAAAGTCTTTTACAATGAACTCATCCTCTAACTCTATCGGCACGAACTGCATATAATCCTCTGGTCTGTCAAGCTCTACTATACGCCTCACTCCAAGAGGCACCCTGTCGTATCTGGTTGCACCTCTTTTTTTCGTATAATTCCAGCCGTTTAACAGCTTATATTCTTCTATATCCATAAGCACCAGATGTACCGACAGATTAGGATGGTCAAGAAAGCTCTTTATCTTGTACAGCTCAAAAAATGCATCATATTCCGTATAGTGCCTTGGCGACTTTCTTTTTGCACCTACTTCCCCGCTCTCCGGATCTATCCAGCTCAACCACTTATTATATGCACATGGATATACGACTGTGACATGATATTCTTCAAGAAATACCGTAAGCTTATCACGCAGCTTATTAAGCTGTCTTGTCTGTATCTCTATTATTCCGCTGTCATTAAATATATCAGCATAGTAGCCATCTATAGCCACCTCGTGCTTATCTTCATCCGGCTCGTAATAATTCTTAAGAACAGCATGCAGTGTCTTTTCCGACAATGTGCCTATTCCCTTGTCATTATGTGCCTTTCCTATTATGCGCTCCCTTGCCTCATTAAATGCATTATAATCTATATATCCGTCTATACTTATGCCTGTATCCGCGCCCTTTTTAACCTGCTTATTGCTGCTTACACTTTTCTTCATATCACTACCATACGCTTATACTCATACTATTACATACCATTTCAGTATGCCAAACATACGTTTCATATTGTTAATAGTATACACTATGACAGTAAGAAAGACAACTTAATTGATGTTTTATTGGAATTCAGGTGACAGACTTAACCCTCATTCTCAAACATTTCTCCACTAGAATTTTCAACAATAAAATCTTTAATTTTATTCATTTTTCCTGTTTTCTTAGATATAATTAATATTTATTCAAAATAATATAAATATACATCTTCCAGATTAATATTATCTTCAACTTTTACTGCTTCATCAGGTAACTCATCTCCTACTACCCTCAATGCTAAACCATTTTTTCTTTGTCTTATATTACCTATCTTATATTTTTTCTGTTTATCACTAATCTGCTCAAGAGAACAAGTAATTTCTCCTACTTTTCCTGACATATTCTCAATCAATTCTACAGGAGTGCCTGTTGCTATAATTTGTCCATCTTTTAATAAAATAACCTTATCGGCTATACACTCTATATCACTTACTACATGTGTTGCAAAAAGAATTATCTTATTCTTTGATAATTCTGCAATATAATTTCTTATTGAAATTCTTTCTTTAGGGTCAAGTCCAGCAGTGGGTTCATCAAGTATAAGAATTCTAGGTTCTCCTAATAAAGCTTGTGCCAAAAGAACTCTCTGTTTCATACCTCCCGAAAAACCACCTATTTTCTTATATGCAACATTACTAAGGTTAACTACATCGAGAAGCTCTTCTATCTGCTGATTAACACTTTTAGTAATTGTATTTCCATTTTTATCTGATACTTTAATTTTTTTCACTTCTTTAATTTCTGCCATATATTTAAGAAATGCCATAGGCGAAAAATCTTCATAAAATCCCTGCTGTTGTGGCATATATCCAACAATTTTCCTAAAATTTTTTCCAAGCTTCAATATGTCTTTTTTTTCTTTATCCTGACTATATAAAATACTTCCACCATTAATCTTATCTCTTGAAATATTATCGGTAATAAGATTAATCATAGTACTCTTTCCTGCACCATTTGAACCTAATATTCCATATATTCCTGATGTAAATTTATAATTTATTCCTTTTAACGCTTGTACTGTTCCATAAGTTTTTTTTAAATTTATAAGCTCTAATTCCATATTTTAATTAACTCCTTTCCTTATCATTTTTATTTATAACAGCCTTATGCTGGAATACATTCATAATATATATAGTTGCGCCTATTCCAATCAAAATAATTATTCCAGTCAAAAACCAGTAAACAGTCATCGTCCTTCCGCTTTCTATCCAACATCTGAAAAATGCCATATACTTTACTATTGATATTTTATACATAAACTTAAACCCAAGCATATACAATAATTGTGGTAAAATAATTACCAGCCCTGCAATAAAACAATATGAATATTTAACATATATAGATACAACTGACATTATCATTTGTATTCCCAAAAGGAACATATATTTAATCATAAAATCAATAAAAATATATACTATTATCGGTGGGTTTATTATGTAATTCTGAAACAGCATTATACTTTTCAATGGTGCTGTTATATTGGTATATGTATATACACCACAAAGCTTCTTATAATACATCCCATATGTAATACAGGCAAATAGCAGACTAAGCATACTCTGGATAAACAACTTCTTTACCAGCCATTTTCTTCTGTTCATTCCCGTAAGAGCCAGACTCTTTACCATTGATTTCTTTTCATATGCTATAAACCCGCATGAAATAACAATAGCTGCAATAACATTTATCATTGCAATAAGTTCCTGATTATTCCACTCTCTGTTTCCTATTGTTTCTGTATACTCATATGGATTAATTACAACGGCTGATATTCCCTTCTCATTCATCTGTTTAATATAATTAAAATTCTCTTTTACAGTATTAAATAAGTCCTGTCTATTAGCAAGAAGTGTTTTCGCGCCTTCAGCAGAATAATCAAAGTTATCAAGAAAATCTTCATATTCATCATTATATTCATTATAAATATCTATTAATTCCGTACCATAACTTAACCCTTCCGCTTTCTCATAATATCCTAACATATAACTCTTTTTGGCATCATATATAACCCCATAGCTTGGCTCTACATTAGCTGCAATATATGCAAGAAGCAGCAGTATCCATATTATTCCCTGTGAAATTAATATCTTATAAACTTCTTTACCGAAATTATTCGTCTTTACCATTAATCTCATAATATATGTCAGAATTAACTCTATAGCGTTTTCTACTATATTCATCTTACCAGTGAAATATTTTCTTATGCTGATATATGCACTTGCAAACAAAGCCAGTATTCCTATAAATACCGATACAATTATCGTAGTTGTTAACAAAGATACTGCAATGTTAAAACATCCCCAGTTAAAGTATTCTGCTGCTTTATTCGGAAAAAATAAATAATATACATTCAGATACTTAAATATCTGCAATATAGATTTTGCTGAAATAACCTTATATATCACCACATCAGCCACACAAATACAGCAATAAAAAAACAGACCAATATTTACATTGCCAAAGCACAATAAAATTGCCCATAAAACAAGCGATAATACAACATTTGCCAATATCGATAATAATATTATTAATCCTAAAAACTGTATTCTTGAAAGCTTACCCGAAGTAAGTATAAAATATTCATCACTTACGGCTGCAACATTCAGGTCTTTTACACCATCATATCTGTTAAGCAGCATAACCGCTGACTCTGTATACAGTGCAACATTCGTTACTACCGCCTGTATTAACAATATTATACTTCTCTTAACAAACAGAACTCCCCTTCCACTCTGACCTGTATGTACAATATGATATAATCCGTTTTTTCTTTCCGAAAAAAACATATATACTGTATATACACACGTAATTAATGTTAATAAATGAATATAATTATTCTTATATAATTTTTCTAACCACAATCCATTACTTAATTGTACATCTGCATCTATTATCTGTGATAAATCATATTGCGTTTTTAATAAGTTGTTATATTCAAAGCTGTTCTTTTTATAAGTTCCCGCTGTTGCATATAATATTGCTGTCTGTCTTTTATCCTCAATTATCCCCTTGTAATTATCTATATACTTTGCCTGCTGCATTAACTTCTCTCTTGCCTGTTTAGCAGCTGCTGTCTTGTCAGAACTGTCACTGCCATTGATTTCATATTTCTGAAAATATTCCTGCCACGCTATCGTTGCCGCTTCCGTACTCAGTTTGCTATCTGACTTAACACCTTCAGCCGTATTAAGCATTTCTATATATGCATATGTTACCTGCAGGTCATCTGTTTTATCGCTGACAAGTATCAGCATATTAAACACTAATAAACATACTAACAGACCTATATATGTTTTTCCAACAATTCTTTTAAGCTCTGCCATAACATCCCTTCTCCCCGTAATTATTTTTAAAAAGCAGGATTAAACATTTTATATTTAACCCTGCTCTGTAACTATGATAAATTCTGATATATCTGTTTTATTGATGCAGTGCCACTATTCAGATAATCCATTTTATTTATTACTCCTACGCCTGTTGTTATCACCTTTTTATACGGTTTGCTATTAAGAGATTTTAAATTCTTATATACATCTGAATCACTATTGCTGCCCATAAGAATATATCTTTCGTCAATCCCATATACACAGATTCCTGATGCATCCACAACAACAGAAGTATCCTCTGGATACTGCTCATAATATTTTTTTGCTTTTTCCAAAAATTCCTCATCATATTCCATTTCATATTGTGCTTTTAATGTACCATTCATATCTATTGCTGTGAAATATGACTTTGTTTCTCTGCTTTGTGTAGACTCAAAAAAATATAAATACTCACCATCACTTTGTAATGAATACAACTTCTCCATATCTGTAGTGTAAATAACTTCACTTGTATTTTTATCAAAATTAACCTTAATTAAGGTATCATTATTATTACCTGTTGATGATGTCATAATGTAGAAATTACCATTACTATCCATCCTGACATAACTGCCATCTGACATACCATCTACTTTTCCTGTATTTTCTCCAAATACATCTACTCTGTCATCACCTGTATATGTCCATAATTCTGTATATTGACCTGTACTTAAATCATACTTTGAAACACGGTATTGTACATTATTATCATAAAAATACATTCTCCCTGTTCCGCCAGCATAAAAATAAATATTATTATCTGACAGATAAACGCCAAAACCATTGTTCTCTCCAGCTTTCATAGCATAATCTCCCGGAAACTGAAATTCTCCAAGAACCTCTCTTGATGAATTGCTTTCAAGCCTTATTCTACATATATAAAATGGTGCAATATAACCATTTTTTGCATAGTCAGCATCCAAAAATGATGTATAGTAATAAAAATAACCATCTGATATCATACTTGCCTGTACACTGGTTACCATTATCTGCTCATCTTTTACTGATGCAAGCTTTGTAATACGTTCTTTATTTCCAAATGTAGCATCATACTGGCATAAATAATAATCCCTGTCTTTAGTAATCTCAATACAATATAAATGATTATTATAATACATAACTTTTTCATCCATGCAATTACATTCAAATGTGCCATTTTCTGCATTAATTCCACTAACATAAGCATCACATGTTTCACCATCATGATTACAGTTTACCTTAGAGCATAACGGCATATTGACATCGCTATTTATATTATAAAAATACAAAACATTGTCAATTATATAATAATAGCCATTTTCTGCTATTGCCATATCTGACTTCCCATATACCCCCTGCTCCTTTTCCTGATTATATACATAATCAGGAAAAGGATTATTATTATCAGACTGTTCCTCATTTATCTGGTATTTGGTACACGCCGCCAACATAGCCATCATAAAAAATATAACACTTAATACCGCCTTTTTCCTCATAATAAGCCACCCCCAGACCATTCAGACTTTAGTCACTTAATTAACTTGTTATCATTATATATCATAGTCCTTACATATAGCTTACACATTCGTTTAACCGCTCAATTAATTTATTCCCCAACCTTTAAAGTATCCATCCGCCAATTCCAGACATAATATTTCCACGCTTTTCTTTTTCACTCTTTTCGTTCGTGAAATACAATATATAGTACCATATTCCTATATTAACTAATATTTGTATCACTATGATATATATGTCAACCAAAAAATATCCTCTGGCAGATAACTTTATAAAATAAACTCTAATCCACCAGAGGATACTTATATAGCATATAATATATTTACTTTTATCGGTTTTTGTCTTCTAACTCAATCTCTTCAAGTTCAATTTCTTCTGACACATTTTCTGATGATGTATCTTCTGTATCTGATATACCAGAGTTATTCAGAATATCCTCTGCATCAGCATCATAATTCTTATCAGATAAATCATTTTCATCCGCGCTGTAAGAATTATCTTCATAATCAGCATAGTCAGTACTGTCATCTTCGCCATTGTAGCTGTCCTTTACATCACCTGCATGTAAAGTCCTTGATGAACCATCCTTAATATTAATCAGCTCATCATATTCGTCAGAATCATCATAATCATCCATAGCCTTTACAAATGCTTTCTTGCTTACTTTAAGCTTGCGTGAGAGCATTTCGACCATAACTGCAAGGATTATGATAACTATAGCAAGAGCAGCAATAATAATCATAAATATAAGATTTATGCCTTTAAATAAGCTAAAAGAACCTGTACTGCTGTTATTCTTCCTGTCTATTATATTAAATACCGGCTCATCCGCTGTATTATAACCTGCGTAACCCTGTATAGTTCCATCATTGGTATTATATCTGAACCATCCTGTTCCGCCTGTTGAGCTCACACCATAAAAGAGTGCATAGTTGCCAGTCTTATCAAGAAGCACTTCCACTTCCCTGCCGTCTATATCTATCTTTCCAAGCTCATATCCATCCGGAAGCTCCATAGAAGCTGCATCTATAGGAAGTATGCAGTATGATAATTCCGGCTGTGATACTTCTATGTACTTTGAAAATGACTGGTTAACGGAGTCATACACATAAAAGCCGCTCTCTCCTGTGCCATCCACACTTTCAAGATATACTAATAACAGGTCTGTATTAGTTCCCATTCCTACTGCAATCTTAACACCATTGTAGTCTGAATCTGCCTGTACATATCCGTCTGGAAGAGGATATTCATCAAAGGATGATATTATCTTATATTCCCTGCCGCCTACATCAACATTTGGCTCCTGAATAGCACTTGCATCCGGCTCATCTGTACCGGACTGGCTGTTATCAGGCTGGCTGCTGTCAGTCGCCTTTGTCGTATCATCCGGTGTTTTAACATCATCGCCCTTTGTTGTCTTTATTGTATATGTTCTCTTGCTTCCGTCCTCTGCCGTAACTGTAATGGTTGTTGTATTAAGTCCCGGGTCCATACGTGTTCCTGACACTTTAACTGTTGCCTTTGAGTCATTGGCTATGGCACTTACTGTAAGCTTGTCACAGTCACTTCCCACCGATGTAGTATATGTGGTAACACTTGGTGAAAATGCTGGCGAAAGCACTCCCGGACTTATCTCTAACGAACTTAAAGTGTCGTCAGATGAATAACTTGCCGGTGCTGATACGCTTACACTTCCTGATGAGGCTGCCACATTCATACTATCCTCAGTATCTGAGCCTATCTGTGCTGTTGACCTTGCAACTGATATTGTTGAAGTACCCGGCTTTACAGCCTTAAATGTAACATTAAATGTAGTACTTTCCGTTGATACAATTCTTATCGTTCCATTGCCACCTGCGTCATATCCTGACTGTGCAGTAATTATAGATGCATCATAATTAACATAAAAATCGCACAGCATAATATTAGAACCGCTTACTGTTATTGTGATTGTAACTGTATCACCGACCTCACAGCTTCCTGAACTTACAGATATTCTTGCTGTTTCTGCCGCTGATACATCTTTTTTATCAAATGTAGCTGTCATCATCATAAACATAACGACAAATGATAGAACACATAATGTAACTTTTCTGATTGCTTTCATTATATTCTCCATTTACTGCTGTATATACTTTATATCCAGAATATGTCTTTTTATGTATAACATATCCATACTTGTAACATCGCTGTCCTTGTTAGTATCTGCTGCTAAAAGATAAGCACCTGACAATGTCTTAATGTAAAGAATATGTCTTTTTATATATAACATATCCATACTTGTTATTCTTCCATCGCCATTTACATCGCCATATATAACAACATCATACTGGGCATATATACTTCCATCATTCTTATATATAACAAGCTTATTGCCTGTTGCCACTGTATCATCTGCAGCACACTCACTGCCAGAGCTGTTAAGAAGCTTTCCGTAGCAGCCATTAGTGTAAGTAATTCCGTTAAGTATACTCTCAACACTGCTTCCAACTCCGACTCCTGTAACTATGCCCTTATCATTATCGACATTAAGGTTACTGCTAAAGCCGTCACTCTCGCCAGAGCCGTTATTATTGTTATTATTTCCATTATCCGGCTTTACCGGCTCAGGATTTTCAGCTTTCTTTCTTACAACACTGATAGTATAAGTCCTTGTTGTGCCGTCCTCCGCTGTGACTACTATGTTGATGGTATTATCACCAACTGATAACTCATGGCTGCCTCTTCCGCTTACACTTGCATTAGTATCTGCTGCCGAAGCTGATACATCTATGCTTGTAACATCATTGTCAACTATAAGACTGTAGTCTGTAGTATCCGCCGCAAATGTTGGTGTAAGTGAATATCCGTCAACTGACAGACCTCTTAACCAGTTATTAGAGCTCTTATTGCCATCCGGTATAACACATCTTGACGATGGCATATTGTCATATACCGGTATTGTAAACTTAAATGTAGTGTTGTTAAGTGTACTTGTGCTGTATGCCTTCTTTGCCCTTGTCGCCTCTGAACGTGGTGCAAGTACATTGGTCATATACTGGTGTGAAAAGTTCTTTATATCAAACTTCTCATAGTATATAGTATCCTGGCCTCTGTTGATATACCACTTTCCAAGGTTGATGGCACCGCCTACAACCGCTCTGTATCTTGTATTCCATGGTCGCATATTAGTGTCATCTGTCTGCATAGCATACTTAAGGCCATTCTGCACCGCTGAAAGTCCGCCGCTTGCATACGCATTCTGGCTGTAATAGTTATAGTAGCCCTTATAGCCGCTTACATTTCCAGATATCTCATTACCTGCGCCATTAGCACCCTGTTCCTGTATAATTCTTGTTGCAAGATGATAAGGACTGACCTTTGACACCTCACCTGCATACATAAGAAGTGATGCATAATCATAGCCATCTAAGTCGTGGCTTGAGTTTTCCATAAATGTTCCACTTATGATATTACGCACACCCTCTGTATTATGTACAGAAGAGTCATACGAAAGGCTTTCAAACATAAATATATATGTATCATTAAGGAAGTTACGTGGGTCAAGCGCATACTTTATAAGTCCTTCTGATGCCTGGACCCATCCGCCACTATCTAATATTGTGTACTCTCCTGTTTCCCAGTTATAGCAGCCTGCAGCTGTCGACTTCCATGAAGCATCCGCTGAACTGTATATAAGGCTTCGTCCTATAACATTCTGCGCATTTACCATAGTATCCCAGTCCCTGCCGTTATGGTCTGCCACAAACACCCACAGAGGATACTGTTCGTGAAGCTGTCTTAAGCTCTCCCTGTAGGACGTTGGAAAATTCTGTACATTAAGATAATCCTCAAAGTTATTATCCGGCTTATAGTCAGACTTCTTATCCTTAGTTGTGTACTGTGAAGTTATATATCCTCTTGTGTATTCCCCATCAAGATAGAACCCGATACTGTACCACGTATAGGTTGAACTTGTGCTTACTTCCTCGTATATATCAAACTTAAAGCCTCCGTTGACCTTAGTTACGATGCTGCCGTTAACCGGCTTGGTTCTTATTCTTAAGTCCGTGACATCATAATTGACATAACCTGTCGCTATGACACTGTCCCCGGCTCTAACCTGCAAAACCCCTGTATAACCGTACTGCGTACATATAAACACTATTACCATAAGTACAACAGCCGTTATCTTTTTTACAATACCTCTGTAGTTTTCTTTCATCTAATCACCCAGTTCCTTATGTGATATTATTCACGTCTGATGCAGCTTCCTGTTGTCTTAGTTACTCATTAATTCTTTCCAAACTCTGACAGCTTAAGACCCTCATTACGTTCAAGTACCATATTGACAGACCAGCTGTTAGCAAATACAAGAAGTGGATTACCCTTAAGGTCCTTAATCTTCTTCATATCTGATGTACCAACTATTCTGTTTACATCTATCTCCTGTGGATTTTCTATCCATCTGATATGTTCATATGGAAGCGGCTCAAGCTTTATATCTACATTATACTCGTTCTTAAGGCGGTATTCCAGTACTTCAAACTGAAGAACACCAACAACACCTACGATTATTTCTTCCATACCTGTGTTGTACTCCTGGAATATCTGGATAGCACCTTCCTGTGCTATCTGGCTGATACCCTTTATGAACTGCTTACGCTTCATAGTATCCATCTGTCTTACTCTTGCAAAATGCTCTGGGGCAAATGTAGGAATACCGTCAAACATAAACTTCTTGTTAGATGAGCATATAGTATCACCGATTGAGAATATTCCCGGGTCAAATACACCGATAATATCGCCTGCATACGCCTCTTCAACGATATGTCTTTCCTGCGCCATCATCTGCTGTGGCTGTGAAAGTCTTATCTTCTTTCCACCCTGTACGTGGTTAGCCTCCATACCGGCAGTGAACTTTCCTGAACATATACGCATAAATGCAATTCTGTCCCTGTGTGCCTTATTCATATTAGCCTGTATCTTAAATACAAATGCTGAGAAATCTTCTTTAAATGGATCGATAGGACCAGCTGAGGAATTACGTGGCAGTGGCGATGTAGTCATATCAAGGAAATGCTGTAAAAATGTTTCCACACCAAAGTTAGTAAGAGCTGAACCGAAGAATACCGGTGTAAGATCACCTGCCTGTACCTTTGCAAGGTCGAACTCTGCACTTGCACCATCAAGAAGTTCAACATCCTCATCTAACTTAGAAAGATAAGCATCGCCTATCTCTGCCTTAAGTTCAGGGTCATCAAGTGCAATATTCTTAGTTGCAACTTCCTTCTGTCCGTTCATCGCAGCCTTAAAAAGTGACACTTCCCTCTGCTTTCTGTCATATACACCCTTGAATTCCTTACCACAGCCTATAGGCCAGTTGATAGGACATGTTGCTATTCCAAGGACATTTTCTATCTCATCAAGAAGCTCAAAAGGGTCGTTAGCCTCTCTATCCATCTTATTAATAAATGTAAATATAGGGATATGTCGCATAACACATACCTTAAAAAGCTTGATTGTCTGCTTCTCAACACCCTTTGAGGCATCTATTACCATGACGGCTGAATCTGCTGCCATAAGTGTTCTGTAAGTATCCTCTGAGAAGTCCTCATGTCCCGGTGTATCAAGGATATTGATACAGTATCCGTCATAGTTAAACTGGAGTACTGAGGAAGTAACCGAGATACCTCTCTCCTTTTCTATCTCCATCCAGTCTGAAACCGCATGCTTTGCTGTTTTCTTACCCTTTACAGAACCGGCTAAGTTGATAGCTCCTCCGTATAACAGGAACTTTTCTGTAAGAGTTGTCTTACCAGCATCCGGATGCGATATGATTGCAAATGTTCTTCTTTTCTTTATTTCACTTGTAATATCTGACATAATAATCCTCATTTCTGCGTAAGTTTAAAATCTATTTTTCACACTAATCTCCGTTCTTCTAGTTATAAACCTAGTATAACTAATTTAGTATATAGTATAAAGCTCATAAATTCAACCGTTCAGACATATATTTAAGAACCAACATTTATCTCTCTCCCAAGTGTAAATGAATATATAAGCTTTTCCTTAACCTCAAGACCTGTAAGCTGTGACAGGGCTTTAGCATAATAATCAAGCTGCACGCTGTATCTTTTTATAAGTTCCTTTTCTCCTGCTTCTCCCTTTCTTACACGGTCTGTCTTATAGTCGACTATAACTATCTTTCCATCTTCTATTATAAAAAGGTCTATTACACCCTGTACAAGCTGTCTGTCATACTCAAACACAAACGGCTGCTCACGCCTCATATTGCCGCTTATGGCAGCAGCTCTCACTCTTTTTCCTATAGGTGAACTTACAAATGTGTATATATCCTTTACATTGATATTATTTATCTGCACCTCACTCATACGCTCAGTTTCCAACATTCTGTAGATATCCGCCTGTACATCCTCAAAGCTTTCAACATTATTATAATCAAGACACTCCATAACTCTGTGGTACGCCGTTCCTCTCTCATTCGCCCTCAGAGTTTCTTCACTTCCTGATATGAACTTAGGAATAGTCGGAATAAAACTGTCTGCACCTTCTTCCACATTTTCAGTATCAGCAGCCATGCTCTTATCTTCATCACGCTCTGCCTCATCATAAGCAGCCTTTATATCATCATGCATAAATGCATCACCATCATAGTCAGTCTCCGCCTGCATCTGCTTTAATTCTGTTACTGTAACCTTAACCTTTCTGTCAGCATCAGGGTCTTTGATGTACGGTGGAAGCTCCTCTGTCTTTTGTCTGTCATATAACTGCGCTTTATCATCATTGTAAACATCTGGAGCCTTCTGGCTTTCATTCATACTTTCTTTACTTTCGTTAATGCCTGTATCTTCATCTGCTGATACATTTTCAGACTGTGCCTCTTTACTTATGGCTTCATCTTCTTTGATAATATCCGCTGAACTTATAAGGCTGAATTCAAATGTACCTTTATTATCCTCCTGCTTCATAAGTGCCACCGGCATAATCATATCAGAATATCTGTCTATATTTTCACAATCTGCATACGAATATACACCATTGACACAAAGCTCATCTGATATCATCTGCCATGAAGACAATTTCTTATCTATGCTGGCTACACCGCCTACCATAATAAGCTTTTCCCTTGCTCTTGTCATTGCAACATATAGCACACGCTCTTCCTCTGATATTGAGTCCCTTAATATCTTTCTTGCTATTGCCCCTTTAATAAGTGTAGGTGTCTTGGTCTGTCTTGTGAGGTTGACATAATCTGTTCCTATTCCAAGCTCCCTGTCTATAACAAGCTTATTTCTTGCATCTGTTTTATTAATCTGCTTATTAAGTCCTGCCATAATAACTACCGGAAATTCAAGTCCCTTACTCTTATGGATACTCATAATTCTGACTGAGTCGCCATTGCCGCCCGTTCCTGATGAGTCCGTAAGTTCTATATCGTACTTCTGTAATCTTTCTATATATCTTAAGAAGTTAAACAGTCCGCTATAGCTTGTTCCCTCAAATGATGATGCCTTATCAAGCAGTACATCTATATTCGACTGTCTTTTCTTACCTGCCGGCATAGTTCCAACATAATCATAATATCCTGTATTGTATACAATATCCCACAGAAGGTCATATATTGTCATAAGTCTTGACTTTTCACGCCATACCTTAAGCTTATCAAGAAAAGCTTCACATTTATCAGAAAGTGCTGAAAGCTTTTCTGCATTTTCTTTTTTATCAGTATCTTTTATTTCAGTATCCTTTATAAGGCTCTGCATCTGCTTTACAAATAATCTGTCAGCACCTGCACTCTTCTTTCCATACACTCTCAAGTCAGCCAGCTCATCCTCTGTGAAACCGCCAAAGTATGACAACAGCACCGCCGCCATAGGAATGTCCTGCAGAGGATTATCTATACATGTAAGAAGGCTTATAAGAACCTTTATCTCCCTTAACTTGAAGTACTGCTGTGCCGTATCTGCCATAGCTGGAATATCCCTGTCTAGAAGTATATTTACTATTGTATCCGCCCAGCCGGAAAGTGTTCTTGTAAGAATTACTATGTCCTTGTACTGTATTCTCCTATAGTCGGATAAGTCTGTATCGAAAACATAATAAGGCTCATCCTTTGACATGAATTTTTTTATTCTTTCTGCCATATACATAGCTTCTGCTTCAATACTGCTGTTTTCATCATCTTCTGACGTATCTATAAGCACTGTTTCTGTGCTTTTCTCGTCCTCCCACCCAATGTTTCTTTTATCAGTACACTCTGGATATTCAAAACCGCAGTTTAGCTGCTGATTGCTGTCATACTCTATGCCGCAGTAGTTCCTGTTCATAACCCTGTAGAACACATCATTAGTTGTATCAAGTACATTTTTCCTGCTTCTGAAGTTCTTCTGAAGCTCTATCTTACAGTCACTTATTACCCCTGTTTCCTTCTGTTCATCATAGCCGGAATAACTATAATACTTATTCATAAAAAGCTCAGGACACGCAAGTCTGAACTTATATATACTCTGCTTTACATCGCCAACCATATACATATTATCGGGAACATCACTTAATCTGTGCTTTGATACCGCCGTAAGTATCTCCTCCTGTAACTGGTTGGAGTCCTGATACTCATCAATGAGTATTTCATCGAAATATTCTGCAAGTTCATCTGCAACATTTGTATATTCTTTACTTCCATCCTGCTTTGTGACAAGAATATCAAGCGCATAATGCTCAATATCACTGAACTCGACTATTCCCCTGTCACGTTTTTCTTCTTCCATCCTGTCAGCAAAGTCCTTTGACAGCTTTACCATCATACTTATGGCTGGTGCATTGGAATGTACATCCTCCATAAGACTGTCAATATCCGCCGTAAATACTGTCTTAAGCAGTCCTGCTATGTATTTTTTATACTTGTCACGCTGGACTTTGACATATTCTTTTAAGTCATCCCTTGCATCCGGCATCCTTTTGGTACTTAAACGTGTGAATTCTGTCTTAATAACTCTTTCTGAGAGCTCATCAAAGTCTGCCGCATCTATAATCCTGCATATATTCATATAATCCGAATTGATTGCATCAAGATAGGATATCGGTCCGTCAACCCTTCCACAAAGCTCAATCATATACTCATATTTTCTCTTATAGTCACGCGCAGAACACTGTATACTTTCATACAGATTGACAAGTACCTTATTATTGCTGTTATCCATACCTGTGTATGTGTCAATAACCTGCTCATACCATTCATCAGGCCATGGATTACTTCTTGCAAGCACATATATCTTCTTTATTATCTCTTCGATATTGGCATCACTTCTGCCAGTTCCATATGCATCTATGAGTGTTAAGAACTGCTCATCACTTTCCTTATAATAATCCTCAAGCATATCCTGCATGACATCATTTTCAAGAAGTGTTATCTCACCCTTGTCAGCAACGCGGAAACCCGGGTCAAGATTAATCTCTGAGAAATGATTTTTTAATATCCACAGACAAAAGCTGTCTATAGTTGTTATCTGTGCATTATTTATAAGTGCTATCTGCTTGATAAGGTTGCTGTTTTTCTCATCCTCATCGAGCATATCATCCAGCCTGTTTCTTACTCTTGCCTTCATCTCTGCTGCCGCTGCCTTTGTAAATGTAACAACAACAAGTCTGTCTATATCTGTTCCGTTTTCCTTAGTTATCTTATTTACTATTCTTTCTACAAGCACTGCTGTTTTACCAGAACCAGCAGCAGCCGATACAAGAATATCCCTGTCTTTTGTGTTCATAGCATCAAGCTGCTGCGATGTCCATGACTTTGCCATATATAACACTCCTTTTTATGACTCAATTTCCTCTTTAATCCTGCACCATATGTCCTCTACGCTTAAGCTGTTAAGCCTTCTGAACTTAACTCCCGGCATATCCTCACTAAAACCACATACACTGTTATATGGACAGTAATTACAACTGCTGTCCTGACCTCGCTCATATGGGTTGATATTGATACTTCCGTCCAGTATTTTGGTTGCTTTGACGACATTTTCCCTGTCAACGTACTCACCAAGCGCCATAAGCTCCTCTGTTGTAAGCACTTTGCTCTTAGATGCATCTATACTTCCCGACTTGCTCACTGTAACCGGAATATTAAGAGATGTTCCCTCTGTTGAATCAAGCTTGCTTATAATATTTCTGTTAGAATTAACTACCCCCTTCATACGCAGCTCTTTTCTTATAAGCTCCTCAATCTTATCATCATCGTCCTGCCTTGTTTCAACTATCGGATTGTCTATATTATAGTAAAGCAGTCCTGCCGGAACTATATTCTTACCCTTATGTCTCTTTTTTTCAAAGCTTATAGCCTCTCTCATATAGGTAAATAACTGTATCTTAAGTCCATAGTATGTCTTTAGCAGGTCAAAGTCCGAGTGTCCCGTCTTATAATCGACAACCTTTACATATACATTTTCATCATCTTCACATATATCTATTCGGTCTATCTTTCCCTGCATAAAAAATGTGACATCGTGAGGTAAGTCCTCTATCTTAGTTAAGAAGCCTTTCTCAAATGTGTCAGGTATAAACAGTCCGTCTGCAAGCTGTTTTCCTATCGCCCACAGTGTCTTATCCGCCAGGTCCTCCATACGCTTTATAAGGAATTCGTTACGACTCGTGCTCTTTAATATCGTGTTTCCATAGCTGTCCGCAATGTCATGTATACTCTCTGACACCATTTCCCTTCTTTCTTCGTCAGATAAAAGCACGAACGATTTCTTATTCTGTTTTATGTTCTTTGATACATCCTCTATAACCGCATGAAGTATCGTACCAAAGTCATTTACTGCAAACTTATACTCCTCACGCTCATCCAGCTTCAATCCATAGCGGCAGAAGTACGCATACTGGCATGCTGCATACTGCTCAAATGATGTGACACTTCCTGTAAGCTCTTTTCCATACAGGTCAAGCGCAACACCGTCTGCAAGTATCTTTGCAAGGTTCTCGTCACTCCACTCAAGCTCAGCCTTTGGAATTCGTATATATGAGCGCTCTTTTGCAGCATCGTCATATGAAAGCACATCCATTCCCGGAAACATTTTCTTAATCATTCTTATAATATAAGATGGCAATATTGCTTTCATATCCATGCTGTTATGTGCATAAGTTATATATAGCTTCTGCGATGTCTTTGTCATAATAAGATACAGATAGAATCTTTGTACAAATGCTTTCTCCCTCACTGACATTGACAAAGAAACATCCATTGTCTTAAGCTTTTCCCTGTCTGTTTCTGACAATACGCTTCTGCTGTCGCTTTTTTTAGGAACATACCCGTCATTTACCCCGACAAAGAACATAGCTCTTATGTTATCAAGTCGTGTTCTTTCAATATCACCTATAACTATACAGTCCTTTGTAGGTGGAATAAGTCCTATTTTTATCTCATCAAAACCAGATGACATAATACGGTTATATTCTTTTACAGTTACCTTTTCACTGCCTAATAGCTGTACCAGCTTATCAAAAAGCTCTATTATCTTTGCGTATATCTGTCTGTATTCATCCTTATTATTGCTTGCAAGCTCAAGCATCTGCTCCTCGCACTGTAGTCTGACTAACAGTTCATACACTGCTGTTGTCATAGCCTTAACATCACCGTCTGCACTCTTAAGCTTATCATCAAGCTCTGATAAAGGCTCTATAACTCTCACTCTCAAGTCATTTAACATTGTAAGGTCAGTAGCCATGGCACTGCCTCGGAACTTTCTTGTCCACTCTGTATTCCACTGTTTTCTGCCCCTTATACCGACTGCAAGGCAGTAATTATCAAGAATATCTATCTCATCATCTGATATGCCTGTAAGTCCTGTCCTTAAGTATCTGAATATGGCATCATAAGTATAGTTCTTCTCAACAACGTCAAGAGCTGCTGTTATCATCTCAACAAGACAGTTGTCCGTAACGTGGAGCTTCTGGTCAAGGAAGTACGGTATATCATTCTGTGCAAATATGTTGGCAGCAAGCTTCCCATATGCCGATATATCACCTGTAACAACTGCTATCTCATTGTATCTGTAACCTGAAAGTCTTGTCAGCTTTAATATCTCACCCGTGACATACTGTATCTCATCCTTTGGAGTGATACCTGCATACATCACTATGTCATCAACCCTGCCGCTGTAGTATCTTGTACCTGTACGGAATATATTTTTTTCAAGAAATGCAAGCTCCTTTGATGACTCAAATCTTGTCTGCACTTTCTTATCAGCATTTTCTATTACTATGCTTTCTGCGTTAATATGCTGCTCATCACATATTTTATTAAGGTGTGCAACTGTATCCTTAGTCATATAGAAAAGGGTCTCTATTCCCTCATTGACATTGGCATGCTCATTTGCATCTATTGTAAGCGCCACTTTGACCTCGCTGCACATATCAAGAAGTATTGACATAAGCCTGTACTGCACCGGTGTAAAGCCTGTAAAGCCGTCAAATGCTATAATACTTCCTCTTATCTTAGCAGACTCTGTCACTTTTCTGCACATAAGGTCTAATATCTCTTCTGATGTTATATAGTGGTCTTTTATAAATTCCTTAAACCCACTGTATATAAGTGATATATCATCAAGCTTCATTCCTAATAAACTATTGTTATCCACACTCTCATTAATATCCATAAGCTTATCCACACCAATATCATACTGAAGCATTTCTGATATAACTGACTTCATCTCTGATACAAAGCCCGTATTGGATATATTACTTCCAAAAAACCTTAGCGACTTTTTATTCTGCTCTAATACTCTTCTTACTATAAGATTTTTTCCTGTATCATCAAGAACTGGATAATCTGTTGCCCCGACCTCTTCAAATACCTTGTATGCAAGTCTTTCAAAGCTCACAACATCTATATTCAGTATTCCTTTTCTTGGGTGAAGCTCAACAACTCTCTTCTGTGTCGCCATAGTATACTGTTCAGGAACAACAATAATATAATCCAGTGACGGATTTTCTATGGCTTCTTTTATTATGGAATTGTACAGATATGTGGACTTTCCAGCCCCCGAACCACCTAGTATATACTGTAACGACATAGTGTAATCTCCTTATTTATGATTAGATTATTCAATCTTTTATATTTTTTCTAAATATGTTACCAATATTACATTTTCAGATAATTATATCTTTATATTTATATGCAATACCGTTCTAACCTTCCATCGTACATCATATATTCTTACAAATAGTATCCGGCACAGGAGGATTAATCTGATGAGTGGACCTACCAGAATATTAGTCATACCACTTAAGAAACTGATAATAACTATATGCATAATTGCTGCATTTATCATAATAGCAACTATATATATACTCTCTGTGAAAGAACCAGACAACAGCCCTGCAAGTACAACCAGCAGGCAGAATAAAGCCAGTACTGCTACATATTCTCCCGGCGTGTATACATCCTCACTTATGCTTAACGGAACGCCCGTTGACATTCAGGTAACTGTCGACTCCGATAATATCAACAATATTGAGCTCGTCAACCTGTCAGAGTCAGTCCAGACGATGTACCCGATGCTTACCAGTTCATTTGGCGACATTAAGAAGGCTGTTATGGAAAGCGGTTCAACTGCCAACATAACCTATGACTCTGCTAACAAGTACACCTCCAGCCTGCTGCTTGGCGCTATACAGAGTGCTCTTGATAAAGCTGCCGCCCATTAATAAAAAAGCGTATGTATTAATAACTTTAGTGTAATAATACATACGCTTATACTTTGCTTTAACTATTCGTAATTATTCAAAGTCTGATATCTCATCACCATTACTTACATTAATAAAGCCTGCATAGCCTCTTTCCTGAAGCTTTGATAAGAACTTACCCATCTTCTTTGGCTTTACATATAATGAGCATATCTTACCTTCTGCCCTATACTTTTCAGCTATTCTATATGCATTGGAAAGGTCGCCCTCATCATACATAACAGCTATCTTGTTGCCCTTGTTTGGAAGGTCTATGCCATGTTCCATAAGGATAGAGAATATACGCTCGAAGCCTATAGAGAAGCCTACTGCGCTTACCTGCTGTCCTAAGAACTTGCCTATAAGATTGTCATATCTTCCGCCGCCGGCTATAGCACCCTTAAAGTCAATACTCTCAACTTCAAATACTGTTCCTGTGTAGTAACCCTGTCCTCTTACTAAAGAAAGGTCAAATACAACATCAAACTCACCATTACAAAGTGCATTAACTGAATTCATAATATACTCAAGACTTTCAGCAGGAGCCTTGTCAACAAGAATATCCTTTACTGACTCAAGTGTAATCTGCTGTGGATTATCAACACCTGATAAGAAATCTGTAAACTTATCAACAGCAGCCTTGTCGAATTCCTTATCTTCAAGCTCTTTTCTTACACCTTCAAGTCCTACCTTGTCCATCTTATCAAATGTTATGCACACACTGTCAAGCTGGCTCTCTTCAAATCCACAATCCATAAGGAATGCACGAAGTAATCTTCTGTCGTTGACCTTGACCTTGAAGTTCTTCATACCGATAGCCTTAAGAGCCTTAGTTGTTATAAGTATAAGCTCTACTTCTGAATCTCTTGAGTCAGAACCGATAATATCTATATCACACTGTACGAACTCACGGAGTCTGCCCTTCTGTGGACGTTCTGCCCTGTACACCCTGTCCATCTGTATACATTTCATAGGAAGTGTAAGCTTATCCTTATTATTAGCAAAATATCTGCTCAGTGGAAGTGTAAGGTCATATCTTAAGCCCATATCTGCAAGCACATTTTCATTCTGTGATGTAACGCCGCTTGCAAGTGCCTTATCAAGCTTATCTCCTCTTTTCATAATCTTAAATATAAGATTAAGATTTTCTCCACCGTCACTCTTGTCAAGATTTTCAATATCCTCTATAACAGGAGTTGTTATATGTTCAAAACCATTAGCCACATATACTTTTAATATTTCATTCTGAAGATAATCTCTTATCTCCACTTCATTAGGAAGATAATCGTTTGTACCTTTTACCGATGTAATCTTCATATCGTTATTGTCCTCCATTATTTATGCTTCGTCTATAGACCTGCCTATATCGTGACGCATATACTTATTAGCAAAGTTTATCCATTCTGTAGCTTTGTATGCATTGGCACGCGCTTCTTTTAAGTCAGAGCCAAGTGCTGTAACTCCAAGAACACGTCCGCCGTTTGTTACGACCTTGCCTTCTTCATTAAACTTAGTTCCGGCATGGAATAAGAAATATCCATCATTATTCTTGAAGTTTTCCATACCTGATATCTCAAAGCCCTTCTTGTACTCAAGAGGATATCCGTCAGATGCAAGAACAACGCATACACACGCATTATCAGCAAACTTTAAGTCCACCTTATCAAGTGTTCCATCTATGCACGCTTCAAATACATCTATAATGTCGTTTTCCATTCTTGGAAGTACAACCTGTGCCTCAGGGTCACCAAATCTTGCATTGTATTCAAGCACCTTTGGGCCATCTGGTGTAAGCATAAGGCCAAAGAATATAACACCCTTGAAAGGTCTTCCTTCTGCCTTCATGGCATCTACAGTTGCCTGATATATATGTTTCTTACAGAACTCATCAACCTCTTTAGTATAGAATGGTGAAGGTGAGAAGTTACCCATACCACCTGTATTAAGTCCCTTATCGCCATCCTTTGCTCTCTTGTGGTCCTGTGCAGATGACATAATCTTTATAGTATTACCATCTACGAAAGAAAGTACAGATACTTCACGACCTGTCATAAATTCCTCGATAACAATAGTATTACCTGCTGCACCAAACTTCTTATCAAGCATAAGCTCATCTACGCCAGCAAGTGCTGTTTCCTTATCAGCACAGATAAGAACGCCCTTTCCAAGTGCAAGTCCGTCTGCCTTAAGCACAATAGGATACTTTGCTGTTTCAAGGTACTTCTTTGCATCTTCTGCCGATGTAAATGTTTCATATGCCGCTGTTGGAATATTATACTTTTTCATAAGGTCCTTAGAAAATGCCTTTGAACCTTCAAGTATAGCTGCATTCTTCCTAGGGCCGAATACTCTTAAGCCTTCTGCCTCAAACACATCTACTATACCGCCTACAAGTGGGTCATCCATACCAACAACTGTTAAGTCAATAGCATTATCCTTTGCAAATGCAACGAGCTTATCAAACTCCATTGCCTTTATATCTACACATTCTGCAACCTCTGCTATACCAGCGTTACCCGGCGCACAGTATATCTTATCAACCTTAGGACTCTGGCTTATCTTCCAGCATATTGCATGTTCACGTCCACCGCTTCCTACAACTAAAACCTTCATTATGTTATTCCTCCAGTTTTCGTACTCGTTATACTTAATTGCCAGTATTATCAATGCTAATACTGACAAGCTTTTAATATGATGTAATGACAGAATTCAAGTAATTGTTTGTACAATAACACTTCTTGCCCTTACATCCTGATATATTTATTAAAGAAATGTATTACTTCGCATGCTCGTTCGCAATCTTATTGATAGCTGCAGGGAGTAACTTCCATTCTGCCTGTTCCATAACTCTTCTCTGAAGAACCTCCGGTGTATCACCATCAAGAACATCAACAGCCTTCTGGAATATAATCTCTCCTGTATCCATACCTTCATCCACATAGTGGACAGTTGCACCTGTCACCTTTACACCCTTTGCCAGAGCTGCCTCATGGACATGAAGTCCATAGAAGCCAACTCCGCAGAAAGAAGGTATAAGTGATGGATGAATATTAATAATTCTATGGCTGTACTGATGAACCATTTCCTCTGGAATTTTAACAAGAAATCCCGCAAGCACTACAAGGTCTACATTGAGCGAATTGACCTTATCTAAAAGTGCCTTGTTGAACTCATCCCTTGTCGCATAATCCTTAGGTGATACACAGTAAGCAGCTATTCCATTATCTTTAGCTCTTGTAAGTGCATACGCACCGGCATTGTTACTTATAACAGCGACTATTTCTGTATTAGTAATCGTGCCATTCTTTACACCATCAATAATAGCCTGAAGGTTAGTACCGCCTCCGGATACCATAACCGCTACTCTTAGCATAAAGTAACTCCCTTCTCACCTGCTTCAACACTACCGATTACATAAGGTGTTTCACCTGCTGCCTTGATTGCCTCCATAGTTGTATCAACATCCTCTGGAGCTACTGCAAGTACAAGACCGATACCCATATTAAATGTGTTATACATCATATGCTCTTCAATCTCACCATCTGTCTGTAACATCTTAAAGATAGGTGGTACTTCGTAGCTGTCCTTCTTAACAACAGCTCTTACACCATCTGGGAGCATTCTTGGAATATTTTCATAGAAACCGCCACCTGTGATATGGCTGCATCCCTTAACGCGTACACCTGCGTTCTTTATAGACTTCATAGTCTTAACATATATCTTAGTTGGAGCAAGTAAAGCCTCTCCGAGTGTCTTTCCAAGTGACTCATAATATGTATTAAGCGACTCTTCTGTGATTGTAAATACACTTCTTACAAGTGAGAAACCATTAGAATGAACACCGCTTGATGCTATACCGATAAGTGTATCGCCCGGCTTTATATTTTCACCTGTTATAAGGTCTTTTCTGTCTACAACACCTACAGCAAATCCTGCAACATCATACTCATCAACTGGCATAAGACCCGGATGTTCTGCTGTTTCACCACCGATAAGCGCACATTCTGACTGACGGCAGCCTTCTGCAACACCACCAACGATTGTAGCTATCTTTTCTGGATAGTTCTTTCCACATGCGATGTAGTCAAGGAAGAAAAGAGGCTCTCCACCTGCACATACAACATCATTAACGCACATAGCAACTGCATCGATACCGATAGTATCATGCTTATCCATAATAAATGCTAACTTAACCTTAGTTCCACATCCGTCTGTTCCTGAAAGGAGTACAGGGTCTTCCATCTGCTTAATCTTTTCAAGTGAAAATGCACCTGAGAAACCACCAATTCCTCCTAATACTTCTGGTCTGAATGTAGACTTAACCGCATCCTTCATTAACTCAACTGACTTGTAACCTGCTTCAATATCAACACCAGCGTTCTTGTAATCCATTATTGTCCTCCGTTCTTGTGTATCTGTGAGGGTATTATGATATATTGCAACTATCCCTTACAGATTTTATTATTATAATAAGTTATATAAATTTATATTATTGTAATACTTCTATGTTAATTATAGATATTTATAGTATATTACTTGTTAACTCCTGTAACATATTAATCTCTAAAATAACAATATGTTATTAATAATTCTTATAACCAACTTCCTGAAGTCTTGCGTCCTTAGCCTGTACGCTTTCCTTTAATTCTTTAGTATAATTCTTAAGTCTTTCAAGAAGCTCTGCATCTGATGTTGCAAGAATTTTAGCTGCAAGTATACCTGCATTGGCACCACCATTAATAGCAACTGTTGCAACTGGGATACCTGTTGGCATCTGTACTATTGAATATAACGAATCTCTACCACCAAGAGAAGTTGTATGCATAGGAATTCCTATGACTGGCATAGGGAATATAGCTGCACACATTCCCGGCAAATGAGCTGCCATTCCTGCACCTGCTATTATTACCTTGAACCCTTTTTCCTCTGCTGTCTTGGCATACTCAAAGAAAACATCTGGTTCCCTGTGTGCTGAGATAATCGTCATCTCATAAGATACACCTAACTTGTCTAATATGTCTGCTGCCTTAGCCATAACAGGCATATCAGAATCGCTACCCATAACTATTCCTACTAAAGCCATGTTTAACTTCCTCCCATTCTGATAGAAATGTAACTATCACATTAAAATAATAATATTAAATCAAGTATTGCTGATATTATCTGATAAATAGCATTATATGTATTCTATAAATCACATAATTGTATAATAATACATATATTTCAAAGATTACACAGATAAAACTAAACAATACATATAATATTTTACTTTGTTTTACATATATCGTCAAGAATAAGCATAAAACAAAAGCAGGAAAAATGAATTTCATATAAACGAAATCTTTTTCCTGCTTTATTAAATATTAGTTATATATAGCTATAGGCATATAATTATTTTTGTTATTTAGTGATTGCATATACAATCACTGTTGGTATATATAACATTATAATTATATATTTATAATATTATATATTATTTTTTCATTTATATTCCCTATGCCATACCATTAATTACATTATATGTACTGCCATTATAATTAACTGTTCCTGTATAATCCCAGTCTACCATACCATTCTGTACATAGAACTTAGCACCATTGTAATCAACAATCGCTGTTGTCCAGTTGATTGTTCCTCCTGATACATAGAACCATGCATCATTGTAATATATAAGTCCTGCGTAATCCCAGTTGATTGTTCCACCTGACACATAGAACCACATATCATTATAGTATACAAGTCCGGCATAATCCCAGTTTATCATACCTCCTGATATCATAAACCAGATACCATTATAACTTGTAAGACCTATATAATCCCAGTCTAATATTCCTCCTGATACATAGAACCAGATGTCATTATAATATACAAGTCCTGTATAACTCCAGTCTATCATACCTCCTGATATATAGAACCAGACATCATTATAATATGTAAGCCCTGTATAATTCCAGTCTACTATACCACCTGATACATAGAACCAGATGCCGTTATAATCTGCAAGTCCTGTATAGCCCCAGTCTATTGTTCCATTATCTACATAGAACCACAAGCCCTCGTAATTCACAAGACCTGTATAGTCGTTATTGACCTTGCCATTCTCAACATATACCCAGTTACCATTGTCTAATATAAGGCTTGTATATGTTGTATCAACAACGCCATTACTTACATAATATCTGTTACCTTCGTAATCTGCAAAGCCTGTGTATGTTGTATCTATGTTTCCATTGTTAAAATATTTTAACTGACCATCAACATCTCTTAAGCCTGTATATGTATTCTTTTTGTTGACTGTCACTGTACAGCTTGCTGTCTTTCCATTCTCACTTGTTGCTGTGATTACTGCTGTTCCGGCACTCTTGGCTGTTACCTTTCCCATAAGGTCTACTGTTGCTACTGCCACGTTACTGCTGCTCCAGCTTACATCTTTACTATATGTTGTGTTCTCTGGAAGGACTGTCGCTGTAAGGGTTGCTGTATCTCCTTCTGTTAGTGTTGCACTGCTCTTATCAAGGTATACCTCTGTGATTGGTATAAACTTCTTTTCTACTGTTATTGTACAGCTTGCTGTCATTCCATTTTCACTTGTTGCCGTGATTATGGCTGTTCCGGCACTCTTCGCTGTTACTGTTCCATCTGCTGATACTGTTGCCACAGCTTCATTGCTGCTGCTCCAACTTACATTTTTACTGTATGTTGTATCATATGGAAGCACTTCTGCTGAAAGTGTTATCGTATCTCCTTCTGTCAGTGTTTCTGCATACTTATTAAGCAATACTTCTGTTATTTCTATCTTTTTCTCGCTAACCGTTACCTGTAATGTCACCTGTTCCGGCTTATAATTACTATCCGCAACACTTACTGTAATATTAGCTGTTCCTTCTGCAACACCTTTTACCCTGCCATAGCTGATTATTGCTACAGATGTGTTATCTGATATGTATTCATATTTCTTTGCTCTGCTATTAACTATAATCTGTGCATATTCATCAACTTGGATATTCTTTTTTTCAATATCTACTGAAAGCTGTGCATCACCCTGCTTTATTTCATAACCCAGAGTGCTGCTGCCAGTATATTTATTAATTCCTCTTACATATGCATTTGCTGTTCCTACTGCATTATTATAATAATAACGAACTATATAATCTGTATCCTTCTCTAATATCTTACCCGTGAATTTATCTTTTACAGTTACTTCCGGTTCAACCTTCTGACCCTCATATTCATATGAATCCTGAGCAAGTGATATATCACAATCGTTAATCGAAACAGTACCATCATAATTATCAAATGTTACTTTATATTGAATATTTGTATATTCTCCGGTATCTTTTCTTCTGACATTACTAACTGTAACAATATAATCTCCCTTAAACATATCTATATACTGATATGCAGGACGGAAAATAATACAATTAGCTACCCCATATCTACTTCTTTCAATATTAAAGTAATTATCAACAGAAGATGTGCCATATCCTGTATTATTATCAAAATACCATGTTGTTCCATATCTTAAGCTTTTTACTTCTACAGAAACATCTGTTGGAGTATAATACACTTTAGGATTTAATGTAACTGACCATGGTGTATATTTTGGAAATGTATCTGTTAAATTAGCACCTGATGATGGCCATGCAATAAAATCATAATCATTTACACTTTCTGATTGGATACCATCTCCAAACACACGTATATCAGTGTAATAATTGTAATTATTATTAGCACTTCCAATTCCCAATGTTTTAACACCCGGATTAAGTAGCCAGCGCCTGTGTCCAAGTGTACCAATATTAGATGAGTCGCTATCTCCTATCTGACCACTTACAGCTAATGATATAATTCTTTTTTCTAAATATCCACTTGCTGACGATAGATTACTGCTTGTTGTTGCCGCATATGCTTTATTGTAATCAATACTAGACATATCTTTAGGCTGTGATGGATAATGTGTTAATCCACTATTATTCATAGCTAACGCAAGTGCTCCATATGCTGCACTTTCATTAACATCATCGCTCAATGTAATATCTCCAAGTCCTGCTACACGTCTGTAATAATTAATCAGACCTTTTGCTGTATCATAAGCTTCATCTGAAAGAACCGCAATATGATAATCTGTTCCTTCAACCACTGGCTCTGTCTTGTATAATTTATCATATGTTGGAAGACTATTATAAAGCTGTCTTAATTCTTCCATATCAGGCTTGCTAATGCTTGTTCTGCCGGACTCAGCATACTGTTCCTGTGTACTTTGTACAGTATTAATTGTCTGCTGTTCCTGTTCATTTTATACAGTATTAATTGTCTGTTGCTCCTGTACATTTTGCTGTACTTGTACATCATTTACACCATACATATCCTTTGCAAATGATATGTTCGTAAATGAGAACATTGTGACATCCACTGCAATTAAAATTCCAGCTATGCCCCTTAGTATCTTTCTCATACTCATCATCCTTTCTCTGTTCACACATACCCTTTAGTTTCAATTGTTCACAAAACTTTTATCAAATTTATTATAATATAATATTTTCAATATCACAATAATACATATGCAATTTTATTTAATCTTTTTTGCTTTTATCTTGCTGTTTATTACCCCTCTGTGAAATGCTACACATTTCACACAATTCTATAACACTGAGTTTTCCCTTAAAGAGCCATAATCAGCATTTTCTGACATTTCCCTTACATCATATAAAAACAAGCCTGAATTATCCAAGTAAGAACTATGAATAATTCAGGCTTATTTCAAGCTATTATATATAATTATTTATTTGATATGTTTTTTATTTATATTTAATATGTCATACCATTAATTACATTATATGTACTGCCATTATAATTAACTGTTCCGGTATAATCCCAGTCTACCATACCATTCTGTACATAGAACTTAGCACCATTGTAATCAACAATCGCTGTTGTCCAGTTGATTGTTCCTCCTGATACATAGAACCATGCATCATTGTAATATATAAGTCCTGCGTAATCCCAGTTGATTGTTCCTCCTGACACATAGAACCACATATCATTATAATATATAAGTCCGGCATAATCCCAGTTAATCATTCCTCCTGAGATAACAAACCATATGTCATTGTAGTATGTAAGACCTATATAATCCCAGTCTAATATACCTCCGGATACATAGAACCAGATATCATTATAATATACAAGTCCTGTGTAATCCCAGTTTATCATTCCTCCGGATACATAGAACCAGACATCATTATAGTATGTAAGTCCAGTATAATTCCAATCTACCATACCGCCTGATACATAGAACCAGATACCGTTATAATCTGCAAGTCCTGTATAGCCCCAGTCTATTGTTCCATTATCTACATAGAACCACAAGCTCTCGTAATTCACAAGACCTGCGTAGTCGCTATTGACATTGCCATTCTCAAAATACATCCAGTTGCCATCAACATCTCTCAAGCCTGTATATGTATCCTTCTTGTTGACTGTCACTGTACAGCTTGCGGTCTTTCCATTCTCACTTGTTGCTGTGATTATGGCTGTTCCGGCACTCTTGGCTGTTACCTTGCCCATAAGGTCTACTGTTGCTACTGCCACGTTGCTGCTGCTCCACTTAACACTCTTTCCATATGTTGTGTTCTCTGGAAGCACTGTCGCTACAAGAGTTGTTGTTTCTCCCTCTGTAAGCGTTGCACTGCTCTTATCAAGACTTATCTCTGTGATTGGTATCTCTTTTTTGCTTACTGTTACTGTACAGCCTGCTGTCTTTCCGTTTGTACTTGTTGCTGTGATTACCGCTGTTCCAGCTCTCTTTGCTGTTACTGTTCCGTTAGCATCTACTGTTGCTACTTCGCTGTTACTGCTGCTCCAGCTTACACTCTTACTATCTGTTGTGTTCTCTGGAAGCACTGTCGCTGTAAGAGTTGTTGTTTCTCCCTCTGTAAGCGTTGCACTGCTCTTATCAAGACTTATCTCTGTGATTGGTATCTCTTTTTTGCTTACTGTTACTGTACAGCCTGCGCTCTTTCCGTTTGTGCTTGTCGCTGTGATCACTGCTGTTCCAGCTCTCTTTGCTGTTACTGTTCCGTTAGCATCCACTGTTGCTACTTCGCTGTTACTGCTTCTCCAGCTTACATTTTTACTATCTGTTGTGTTTTCTGGAAGCACTGTCGCTGTAAGAGTTGTTGTTTCTCCCTCTGTAAGCGTTGCACTGCTCTTATCAAGACTTATCTCTGTGATTGGTATCTCTTTTTTGCTTACTGTTACTGTACAGCCTGCTGTCTTTCCGTTTGTACTTGTTGCTGTGATTACCGCTGTTCCAGCTCTCTTTGCTGTTACTGTTCCGTTAGCATCTACTGTTGCTACTTCGCTGTTACTGCTTCTCCAGCTTACACTCTTACTATCTGTTGTGTTTTCTGGAAGCACTGTCGCTGTAAGTGTTGTTGTATCTCCTTCTTTAAGCGTTTCTGTACTCTTGTTAAGACGTACTTCTGTAATTGTTATATTGGTATCCTTCTTGTTAACAGTAATTGTACAGCTTGCTGTCTTTCCATTCTCACTTATTGCTGTGATTATGGCTGTTCCGGCTCTCTTTGCTGTTACCTTGCCCATAAGGTCTACTGTTGCTACTGCCACGTTGCTGCTGCTCCACTTAACACTCTTTCCATATGTTGTGTTCTCTGGAAGCACTGTCGCTACAAGAGTTGTTGTTTCTCCCTCTGTAAGCGTTGCACTGCTCTTATCAAGACTTATCTCTGTGATTGGTATCTCTTTTTTGCTTACTGTTACTGTACAGCCTGCTGTCTTTCCGTTTGTGCTTGTTGCTGTTATTACAGCTGTTCCGGCTCTCTTGGCTGTTACATTTCCATTAGCATCTACTGTTGCTACTGCTTCATTGTTGCTGCTCCAGCTTACATTTTTACTATCTGTTGTGTTCTCTGGAAGCACTGTCGCTGTAAGTTTATATGTACTTCCTTCTACTATTCCAACTGTACTTTCGCTAAGACGTACTTCTGTGACTGGTATCTGCTTCTTTTCTACTGTTACTGTACAGCCTGCGCTCTTTCCGTTTGTGCTTGTCGCTGTGATTACTGCTGTTCCGGCTCTCTTTGCTATTACTGTTCCATTAGCATCTACTGTTGCTACTGCTTCATTGTTGCTACTCCATATAATGCTCTTATTTTCTGCATTTTCAGGTGTAACAGTTGCAGCTAATGTTTCACTTTCGCCCTCTGTTAATGTCATTTCTGACTTATTAAGGCTTACACTCTCAACCTCAACCACTGGTGTCTGTGTTTCATTGTCTGTAAATGCTTTAATAATAAAATTGCATGACCGTGCCTTACCAAAGTCTTCCCAATATCCATATGGGTTAGCTACAAAACTCTGATTTTCCTTAGCAGAAGCTGTACACCAATATCCTACCTTGCCTGACTGCATACTGCGTTCATATGCCAAATATGATGTTTTACCTGAAGCATTCCTAACTTCTACAACAACTGAGAACTTATTACCTTCATTAATTTCTACCGGACTGTCAAGATTAACCGTGTATGTTCCGTCATATGTTGTTATTCCGCTTTTCTGTGCTGCTAATGTTCCACTTTCAGGATTAGTTTCATCTGTAAGATTAGTATATATACTTACTGTATAATTAAGATTAGTAGAACGTCCTGTCATAAATGAAACTGCCTTTATATTCTCACTTCCATCCTGATTAGCTTTAGCTTCAAATATGTTGGCATATTTATTAGAACCACCATATCCCATATATCCATAAAGCATTGCACCATCATACTGATAATTATTGTCATAGTTATTTGAAAGCTCTGCTTCAAGCGCATAACCTACTGTATATATAGACTTGTCATAATAAGAAAGATAGAAATATCCTTCCTTACCATAATAACTGCCCCAACTGTTTCTTACTATCCATGCACCATTACCATCTGGTGTTGTTGCAAAATTATCTGCTGAATAATCATCATCCCAGCCTACAATAGTAACGGCATGATTAGATGTGTAAGCATTTGGACAATAGTACGCCGCAGTAGAACTATTGTAATTATCTGTACTCCAGTCACTACTCTGGTCAGAGAAGTATGATATTGAAACAGCACCATAATCCATAACTGCTTTCTTGACATCGTCCCTGCTGGTTATGTTCACTCTGTAGAAATTCTGTACATGTGCAACATCTTTTCCATATGCAAGTGAATCATCTAACTGCTCATTTTCAACCTGTCTTATATAATCTATAGTATAAGGAACAACATCCTCATTAACAGCACCTTCCCAGTCAAGAAGTGAGTTAGCTGCCATCTCGACATTGCCGCCATACTGCATTACAGAACCATGTGATGTATCAAACTTGTTAACATCGCCTTCAAGTCCTCCCAAAGGGTCATTAACACAGTTATATGTGTAATTCACAAGATGTAATTCTGATAAATCAATATCACTAGAAGCAAGATTTTTCTTTATAAGATTAGTTTCTATTAATGATATTGTTGAAAATGACCAGCATACACCATATATTCCCTGGTCTCTTACAGCAGGAAGATTTTCTGTTCTATAGGCAGCCGGATATGTAGCTGCCTTTGCAATCTCCATTCCATCTATACTAGAATTATCATTACTGAGAACATCTGGAATTATCTGATATTCTTCATCTAATTGCCTATAACCTGTTGCAACATAACGTGAACCTGTATCGGTTGTTTCATTCTCATAATTCACATCTGCACTATTATTATCATTATTTCCGGCAAATGCCATTGATGAAGATGTAACTATAAGATTAACTGCAAGAAATGCAGCCAATGCTTTTTTTAATAATTTTCTTCTGTGCATATCATACCTCTTTTCTTAACAGATTATACTTTAAACTACCATTCCGCCAACAATGTGGTATGTATAACCTTTATAATCGATTGTTCCTGAGAAGTTCCAGTCTACCATGCCATCCTGTATGTAGAATTTATTTCCATTATACTCTATAACTGCTGTTGTCCAGTCGACACAGCCACCAGATACATAGAACCATGTATCCCTGTAGTATATAAGACCTTCATAATCCCAGTTAATTGTACCTCCTGATACATAGAACCATATATCATTATAATATACAAGTCCCATATAACTCCAGTTAATCGTTCCTCCTGAAATAACAAACCACATATCATTGTAATATGTAAGTCCAAGATAATTCCAGTCTAACATTCCGTTTGAGATATAGAACCATGTATCGGCAAAATATGCAAGACCTGTGTAATCCCAGCCAATCATTCCGCCTGATACATAAAACCATACATCGTTGTAATATACAAGTCCTGCATAATTCCAGTCTATCATTCCGCCTGATACATAGAACCATATATCATTGTAATATACAAGTCCTGTATATCCCCAGTTTATCTTTCCATTTGTTATATAGAACCACACATCATTGTAATAAGTAAGTCCTGTATAATCGGAATTAACCTTGCCATTTTCAACATATAACCAGTCATCGCCATCCTGAACAAGACCTGTATATTCTGTATCTACAACACCTTCACTTATATAATATCTGTCATCCTCATAATCTGCAAAACCTGTGTATGTTATGTCTACAACACCATTTCTTACATAATATGTACTATCTTCATAATCCACAAGACCTGTGTATGTTGTATCTACATTGCCGTTGTTAAAATATGTCAACTCACCATTAACATCTCTTAAACCTGTATATGTATCTCTCTTGTTGACTGTTATTGTACAGCTTGCGCTGACACCATTTTCACTTGTTGCTGTAATTATGGCTGTTCCTGCTTTTTTGGCTGTTACATTTCCCATAAGGTCAACTGTGACTACAGTGTTATTATTGCTGTTCCATTTAATACTCTTTCCATTAGTTGTATTTTCCGGATATACAGTAGCAATTAATTTTATTGTTTCACCCTCATCAACAGCTGCACTTGTCTTATTAAGAACAACTTCTGTGATAGGTATTTCCTTCTTTTCTACAGTTATTGTACAGCTTGCGGTCTTTCCGTTTGAACTTGTTGCTGTGATTACAACTGTTCCAGCCTGCTTTGCTGTTACTTTTCCTGTTGAGTCAACCGTAGCTATATCGTTGTTGCTGCTACTCCAGCCTATGTTTTTAGACTCTGTTGTATTCTCTGGAAGTACTGTTGCTGTTAAGTTTAATATATCTCCTTCTGTAATTGTCGCGCTTGTCCTGTTAAGTGCAACATCTACAATAGGTATCTCTTTCTTGCTTACTGTTACTGTACAGCCTGCGGTCTTTCCGTTTGTGCTTGTTGCTGTGATTACGGCTGTTCCGGCACTCTTAGCTGTTATTGTTCCATCCTCAGATACTGTTGCAACAGCTTCATTATTGCTGCTCCAACTTATGCTCTTACTATCTGTTGTATTCTCTGGAAGGACTGTTGCTGTAAGCTTATGTGTATTTCCTTCTATTATTCCTACTGCGCTCTCGCTAAGACTTACCTCTGTGATTGGTATCAGCTTCTTTTCTACTGTTACCGTACATTCTGCGGTCTTTCCGTTTGTGCTTGTCGCTGTAATTATAACTGTTCCAGCCTTCTTTGCCTCAACATGTCCTGTTGTATCTACTGTTGCTATGTCGTTGTTACTACTGCTCCAGCTTATATCTTTTCTGTCGGTTGTGTTCTCTGGAAGGACTGTTGCTGTGAGTGTTGTTGAGTCACCCTCTGTAAGCGTTGCACTACTCTTATCAATAAGAACTTCTGTGATTGGTATAAGCTTCTTTTCTACTGTCACTGTACAGCTTGCTGTCTTTCCATTCTCACTTGTCGCTGTGATTATGGCTGTTCCGGCACTCTTGGCTGTTACTTTTCCCATAAGGTCTACCGTCGCTACTGCCACGTTGCTGCTACTCCACTTGATGCTCTTTCCATCTGTTGTATTTTCTGGAAGAACTGTTGCTACAAGAGTTGTTGAGTCACCCTCTGTAAGCGTTGCGCTGCTCTTATCAAGATGTACCTCTGTGATTGGTATTTCCTTCTTGCTTACTGTTACTGTACATCCTGCGGTCTTTCCGTTTGTGCTTGTTGCTGTGATTACGGCTGTTCCGGCACTCTTAGCTGTTATTGTTCCATCCTCAGATACTGTTGCAACAGCTTCATTATTGCTGCTCCAACTTATGCTCTTACTATCTGTTGTATTCTCTGGAAGAACTGTTGCTACAAGAGTTGTTGAGTCACCCTCTGTAAGCGTTGCGCTGCTCTTATCAAGATGTACCTCTGTGATTGGTATTTCCTTCTTGCTTACTGTTACTGTACATCCTGCGGTCTTTCCGTTTGTGCTTGTTGCTGTGATTACGGCTGTTCCGGCACTCTTAGCTGTTATTGTTCCATCCTCAGATACTGTTGCAACAGCTTCATTATTGCTGCTCCAACTTATGCTCTTACTATCTGTTGTATTCTCTGGAAGGACTGTTGCTGTAAGCTTATGTGTATTTCCTTCTATTATTCCTACTGCGCTCTCACTAAGACTTACCTCTGTGATTGGTATAAGCTTCTTTTCTACTGTCACTGTACAGTTTGCTGTCTTTCCATTTGTGCTTGTTGCTGTAATTACAGCTGTTCCTACGCTCTTTGCTGTTACCGTTCCATCCTCAGATACTGTTGCAACTGCTTCATTGTTGCTGCTCCAGCTTATGTCCTTGCTGTCTGTTGTATTAACTGGAAGAACTGTTGCTGTAAGCTTGAAAGTATCTCCTTCATACATATCAAGTGCTTCTCTGCCAAGCTGTACCTCTGTTATAGGAACCTCTACCGGCTGCTCCGGCTTATCAGCAGATTTTACTTCATAAGAACGAACAACTGCTTTACCAGTGTCACTGTCAAGATATGTCGCATATATCTTAGAATTACCGTAGCTTATATTAAGACCACTAATATCCTGAATAGATACATTAGTTCCAAGCTGCTGCCACTCGCCATCGACAAGTCCACTTACAAATGTAATGTTATCACTTGCAGTAGTTCCTACATATACATTATCACCATCAAAGCACAGACTTGCGTTATTAACACCCTTGTCTGTTATACTATTAGTCCCTACCTGAGTCCACTCTTTAGCAGAGTTGGCATAGTCAAGGCTGTATAGATAACTGTCTTTTACTGTATCGAAAGCAGTTCCTTTCTTAAACAAATAAAGCTTTCCATTATTATTACTTAATACAACCTCATTAGCCTGTATTGAACCATTTAATACAGCATTCCAACTGTTATCAATTTGATTATATTTTTTAATATATATATTACTATTATTAGCTGTATCTCTGTATTCAACAAATATATTTTCATCAGCATCTACAGATATAGCAGCATTAGCCGGCATACTACTTACTGCTCCTGCTAATATATTATCAGATAAATTCTTTAATGTATTTCCATCATACTTATATGCATAAATATTGCTGTTATCCTGACTTGTATATGAAAAATATATGCCTTCAGAACCTGCAACAAGTGATACATTATCAGAATAACCTGAGGCTTTATATATATTCTGCCAACTACTTCCATTCCACTTATCTACATGTGCATAAAAATTAGTATCAAGATATGAAATATACACGTCACCATTGTAAGTAACTATAGACTTTCCATCATTAACAGCCTTAGGTCCGTCTGTAATCTTACTCCATGCTCCATCACTATACTTAAATAATACTGTATCATTTGTCGCATAACCATAGCCATCACCTATATTGGCTATAAAATATTTATTCTGTTCACTATCTGTATATGTTTCTATATCACTAAGCGAAAGTCCAAGTGTATCCGTACTTTCTGTTATCCAGCGACCTTCCTGTCCGTCATCTGCAAATGATATATCAAATGTTATTGTGTCGCCAGAAGCACTGCCTACATTTTCTATAACAATTCCGCTGTTAGTTCCATCTGAATATGTAATAGCATTGTCAGCTATACCTGCATTCTTATCATGTGTTCCATAAGATGTACGGCCGCTTTCCGCTGATAAGAATGATTTATCTAAGTTAGTATAATCTGCCTTTTCATAGCCATTAAGTATAGAATCACCTGGCCTGAATACATATGCCTTATATGGAGGACCATACATATTACCACCGATAAGAGAGGCGTTTATTCTATATATGATAAGTCCTGAACCATATATCTTGCCCTCGTATGACTTATCATCATAAGAAGCAACATCATATTTAGCCTTCTGTTTTCTGTATTCAACAACAAAGAATTCATTAGATGAATAATCTGTTCTTAATATAACCGCCTGATTATTTCTTGTATCAAATGTTGTAGAAGAAGCTGCATATATTGAACAATTCTTCTTTGACTCTGTTACTGTCGGTATATCAAACCAGCCTGAATAAGCTGACCTGAAATATGCCAGAGGATACTGGATGAACTTGCATTCCATCGCCATAATATCCCACTGGCCTACCGGTACAACACCAGAAACATTAGTATTAACATAAAGGTCTGGATATCCAAGCGTATGCATAAATTCATGTATGACAACGCCGGTTTCACTTAATCCGAAGTATGCTAAACCCTCTGGAATAACCGTATAACTGCCTATTTTCTTGGAATTAATCTCATCTGTTCCTGCATATGTTGACTTATGTCCATACATCTGTGAATTAGAATTACCCTTTTCACAGGCTGTTACAATCATAAGATTATCAACACATCCATCACCATCATAATCTACTATTGCATCCCTAGGAAATCTGCTGTCTTTAGCAAGTAATTCAGAAATCTCCTTAACCATTCTTGTATCTCCGAGGGCTGGTCCTGAAGTTCCAACAGTCCTGTCCCCATAATATGATACGTCATTGCTTAACACATATGGTTCTATCTTATTATTCTCACTGTCATACTGTGGAATAATATTCTGGACATTAAGCTGCCCATAAGAAATGTTAGAAACATACTGCTTAAGCGCTCTTGGGTGCTCCTCATCCCCCTCGAAATATTCTGTGATTTTAGGGTCTTCCTTATAACACTTCCCTAGTTCAGTTTTTTCGTGTTCATGTGTTGTATCCTTAAAATCTACAAATACAACTATGTTAGCGTATTTGCGGGTTGATACACTCTGTGTCTGCACTGTATCAGACACCTGTGCAGCCGGTGCTATACTTACTGATGTAAGCACAAGCATTACACTTAAAAATGCCGAAGCTATTCTTTTGAAATAGTTTCTTTCCATATACTTCCTCCTTTTCGTATTATGATTAATATATACTTGTCTTTTTGTATCCCAATATATGATACCATGGTCACAAGGTCATTCACCCACATACACCTGCTCATAGTTGTGGCTTTCACCCCAACATCATAATATTATGCTGTTCACAAATTTAAAGCCCTATCATATATTATATCGGCAAATATTACACATAATCTTACCTGATTGTAATATTGCGTGTATTACTTTATCATATTTTGTTCAAATATAATTATATATACTGTTCACGGTTACAAGTAAATCTAATTTTAGATATAGTATATTATATATAAACAATTAAGTAAACAAAAAATACGCCAGAAATCAGCTTTTATACCATTCTGACGTATTTTTAATATTTGTATTATATATCTTTATACTATATTATATTTTCACGCAGATTATAAATATCATACGTTCTTAACTTGAGCTGTAACTTCTTATATTGTAATAAACCACTTAATATAATTAGTTGCTTCTTACTGATAACTTTCCTGTTACACTAGCCATTTCCAGGATATAGGTATTTACTGTGTTCATAGTAATATCACCTGACATAGCCTTATCATCTACATCCTTGTATGTATGATATATATAGCTATAATCAGAGTTAGAACCGCCAATATTGATTTTTCCTGTTTCATTTTCTATTGAACCCAATAAATTTCTCTTCTTAGTCCAGCCTTCATCTACAATATACTCTTCCTCACCTGATGAAAAATCATATGATATAGTTGAATTCCTATTAACAAAGCAATTAATGTCATATGTTATTGTAGTATATTCCCCTGGGTTAAGTTTTTCCATTATCTCTGGCTTTACAGCTAATCTGCAGTAATATGTAAGATTAGCTATACCATCAGCATCATATTCAGGTACTATACATTCATATACATATAAGTAATCCTTCCAGTTATCCTCTGTAATATCTACGTCTTCATATTCCGGAACTATTACATCAGTGTAATTATCCCTGTATGTATCTCCACATACTGAGCATGTGTGCTCTGTATAACCTTTTTCTGTATCTGTTGGCTCAACTACTGTATCTACATACTTATGACCTGTCTTTTCTATAGATTCTGTGTAAGTATCATTACATATTGAGCATGTATATGTCTTTTCACCATCCTCAGTACATGTTGCCTTTTTAGTTACTTCAGATGTATATAAATGATTATGCTTAACTGCAATACCATTTATTACTTTATATGTAACATCATCACTCTTTACATAACCATTATATTCTTTATTAACCATACCATTTTCAACATACCAGAGAACACCTGCACTATCCTCTACTACACCTGTATAGTCCTTATCAAGAATGCCGTTCACTATATAAGCTGTGCCATCTTTACTATATACAAGTCCTGTATAACTCCAATCGAGTACACCTTTCTTTATATAAAATGTACCGTATTCATTACTTGCAGTTCCTGTATAACTCCAGTCAACTATACCACCTGAAACATAGAACCAGTTTCCTGCATACTCTACAAGTCCTGTATAGTTCCAGTTAACTATGCCACCTGAAACATAGAACCAGTTTCCTGCATATTCTGCAAGCCCTGTATAACCCCAGTCTAATATGCCACCTGAAACATAAAACCAGTTTCCTGCATATTCTGCAAGTCCTGTATAACTCCAATCTAATACACCATTGTTAACATAGAACCAGCCATATTCGTTCTGGGCAAGTCCTGTATAGCTCCAGTCTAACACACCATTGTTAACGTAAAACCAGCCATACTCATTCTGGGCAAGTCCTGTGTAGCTCCAATCTAATACGCCATTTTTAACGTAAAACCAGCCATATTCATTGTTGGCAAGTCCTGTATAATCATAATCAACTTCATCATTAACATAGTACTTCCATGTTCCATCAGCTTCCTGCAGCAGACCTCTTTCTGTTCCATAAGCTGAACCATCCTTGAATATACCATGAAAACTTACACTATCCTCATCGCTTGTATACCATATAGCCATATCACCATACATAACTGGCTCGCACTGTGACAGCTTACCCGTCATAGTTCTTATCTTATCAGTCTGATTACCATTATTATCTACAAATGTATAATATACAGTACCCTCTCTATCGCTTCTCTTGCACCAGAGAACTAAGTATCTGTTATCAGCCATCTTAACAAGATGTGGTGTTGTTGCTGAATAATCATCACCTGTATAATCTGTAATCCAGTTTATCTTAGTATTTCCATCGGCTTTAGACTTTGAAAGTATGCATATATTTCTGAGTTTACCATTATTATCCTGGTCTATAGAAGAAGCTGCAACTATATATGCGCTGTCTGTCACTTCAAAACCACCAACTGATGCATTAGTTGTATTATCACCTGTAGTACCAGCTATATTAAGTAAAGATGTACACTTGCAATTATCTCCCCAATAGTCCATATTGGAAATAAACTGACCAGTAGTAAAATCTGTTGGATACTCTATAAGTGCTATACTTCTTGGATAAGCATCGCCATGGTCTACAGCAACAAGATGATTACCATCTGTTTTAATAAACTGATTAAATGAATGGCTTACATAACCATACGCAGAATTCATAACCTTAGTAAATGAATCCGTAATATTCATATTCTTCTCATCAACCTGTATCGTTACATTTGCCTGATGATTATAACCATCTGATGACTTATACATAGTATGGCTTGTTCTTATGAACAGATATCCATCTGATTCTGTCATTCTTAGGCTTCCAGCATGAAATGGTCCAACTGTGTTGCAATTATATAAACCAGTAGATGTAATTCTGTTCCATGACTTATCGTACTTAGTTATTCTGAAACATTCTACATCTGCTGACTCTGATGGATTACTCTGTCCGCTTACTATATAATAAGCATCTGCACCATCATAAAATCCACCAAACTCAGAAAGTTCTGTAGGAATCTGCTTATAATCCGTAACTTGTAATTCTGAATTATAATATTCTACATAAACATTAGAACCATCAGACTGTACTCTCATAAGATTTCCATCACCAATATTGACAAGATATGCCTTAACAGGTGTTGCCCATCTTATATAATTATTATCTGATGTCTTTACTGAAATGTTAGTACCAATAGTTGCCTCTGCATAAACCTGTGTGGTAAAACCAGACACTGCTGTACTTACACACACCGCACTGACAAATACAGCCATTGATGCAAGCAATTTCTTAATTCTTTTGTTCTTTAAGAACTTATCCCTTATCATATTTCCTCCTTTTTTTCTCACAATGCGTATAATTATATCAGAGTTAAAAGGAATTATATTCCCAACTGATATACCCATATTGATACATTGCTATGCAATTCTTACAATTTCCTAAATCATAATATGCCTTGCTGCTTTATCTTCAAAGTGTTTAACCACTAAGAATACCGCTATAAGTATAATACTTTAAATGTTATATATCCAGTACTTTTAATAATAAAGCAAAAAACACAAACCTGCATTTACATAACCATTTTCTTTAATAATGGAATTCTTCTTACTATACAAGTTATCACCATACACACAGCAGTCATTACAACAGTTTTTATAAGATTAGCTGCCAGTGAATAATTTTCTATATTGATATATGGATATATATATTTCACACACAATATCAGTAGAATATAATGTATATAATATACTCCCATTGTACACTGTCCTACATATTTTCCAAACACATTTTCCTTATTAGAACTGTAATAATTAAAACACATAAACAGCCCTATTGATGCAAGCATAACCGATATTCTTTTATATCCATTATTAAGATATATGTTATTCCAGCTCATTGTTTTCGTTTCTATATACTTTTCAAGAACAATAAGCAGCACTCCCACAACAAACAAAATAACCGGAATATATCTGTTAATCTTGTTTTTAATATCGTCCCTGTATTCATGCATAAATGCACCTATAAGAAAATATGTAAGCATAAAAGCACAATTCGTATATGGAACAAGTGTACTCACCGAACTTATATCAAAGCTGCCAAAATATGATAACAATATATTAACTGCACCAACGCCTATATCTCCTATGAAGCTTACTATAAGCATACCAAGTGCAAACTTCCTGCCATCGTGTCTGAACAGAAACCATGTAACCGGATATATAAGATAGATTACAATATATGCCTTCATATACCACAGCGCCCCGAAGTCTACACCATTTATATCCGCCGCAAATAATGTTGCTCTTATATATTCGCTTACAGTATGTGTTTCGCCATATATGTTACTTTGAACACACATATATATTAATCTCCATACTACGAACACTATGTATGTAGTTACAAGCCTTGTGAAATATCTTTTCCAGTCAAATGTTTCTTTCTTATGTAAAAGATATCCTGTTGTCATAATAAAGCATGGCACCGCAACCCAGCATATGCTCATAATTATATTGCCTGCCACCGAATCTGCCGGCAGCAGAACAAAATGACAGAAAACGACTAATAATATACACAATCCTTTTAAGTCATCAAGAAATACTAATCTGTTACTCATCCGTTGTTTCTCCAATGCTGCATTTTTAACCTGTAAATCACTTAGCTTATTCTCCATGTAATCCTCATTACATAAGAACCATAGCTGCTGCTTGTTCCCAATGAATGATGCTTGACTGTTACCTTACTATAATCCGTATAAGCACTTCTGAATTCATTATCTATTGGTGCATCCAGACTTTCTACATATATTACAACAGTTGCATTTTCCACGCCTGACTCTAATGCCTCCGACAGCTTTTTATTAAGGTATTCATAATAATCTGTTGTATTAGTGAAATAATTTTCCTGCTGTGCGTAATAATTATACTTTGTTCCATTAGCATTTATATCACTTGTATATGAATGGTCTCTTCTCATCTTTTCATCAGTGATATTAAAGTAATCATAATTTACAACGCCCGGATTATCTGGTACAGGGTCATCCCATGTAACATCAACCATATACCATTCTCCATCAAGCATAACTGCATTCCATGCATGTGCTGCGCCATCGCCTTCACCCGTGATAATCTCGCAAGGAATTCCTAATATATCCATACATAACTTAAATGCACTTGAATATCCATCACACACTGCTGTCCTGTTCACAAATATTCCTTCTGCCGTATGTGATACGTATGGGATTGTACCATTTATATAATTATAATAATCATACTCTGAATTAAGAACCATATAATTATGTACAGCTAACTCCTGCTCATAAGGTGTTGCGTATGCATATGCTGCATCCAGATATGATGATAAACCATCATAAAATGCCTTTTCACTATCTGTTTCCAATACTGAAGTATCACCTGTTTTATATGCATATTCATACTTATAATACTCACTATCAGTACTAAGATTTAATTGCATTTCTATTGTCTGTGTAACACGGCCTGCTTCTATTACATATATAGTTGTTCCTCTTCTTGCATTACCAGTATAGTCAAATCTGATACGTCCATCACAATACAGCCATGAACCATATTCATTAACTCCAAAGCCTGTATATGTATAGTCAAGTGTACCATCAACCACATACCACCAGCCATAATCATTATAAGCCATTCCTGTGTAGCCCCAGTCAAGCATACCTCCGCTTACATAGAACCAGCCATAATCATTGCTTGCAAGTCCTGTATAACTCCAGTCAAGTATTCCTCCGTTTATATAGAACCAGCCGTTTTCATTACTTGCAAGTCCTGTATAACTCCAGTCTAATATTCCTCCGTTTACATAAAACCAGCCATTTTCATTATATGCAAGTCCTGTATAACTCCAGTCTAATATTCCTCCGTTTACATAAAACCAGCCGTTTTCATTATATGCAAGTCCTGTATAGCCCCAGTCTATTGTTCCATCTTTTACATAGAACCAGCCATAATCATTGTATGCAAGTCCTGTATAGCCCGTATCTACAACTCCATTCTTATAATAATACCACTTATTATCTTCAGCCATACTTAATGAATAAGTATCCTGCGCTGCCTGCACATAATTCTTCTGTCCTATACCCAGTCCCAAGCCGATACCAAGTATAACAGCCACAGCCGCAATCGTATTTTTCAACAATTTTTTCATATGAAACGTACTCCTTTCGCATAATCCATATAATAATAGATTAGCACATACAAGAAAAGAAAGCAAAACAAACTCTATGTTATTGTTTATAACAAAACTGACATATGTATGCGTAATTATCACATACATATGCCAGTTATATTTTCATTATATATATGATGCTGTGGGTCCAAGGTCTTTCAGACACTTATGAGCAGACTCATGTGGGATTAGACCTTTTAACTCCGGTATCATATTATCATAATATCAATACGCTCTGGTAATCATAGCTAAAATGCTGCGATTATAGAATACATTAATTCGCAACTACCACACTACAACACCGCCAACGATATTAAATGTATTACCATAGAACACATATGTTCCTGTGTAATCCCAGTCTACCATACCGCCTGATACGTAGAACCACATTCCGTTATATTCTACGAGTGTTGTTGACCAGTTGATTGTTCCTCCTGATACAGCAAACCATGCTCCATTGTAGTATACAAGACCTGAATAGCTCCAGTCTACCATGCCGCCTGATACATAGAACCATATTCCGTTATAGTATGCAAGACCTGTATAACTCCAGTCTAACACACCACCTGATACATAGAACCATGCACCCGAATAGCATGTAAGTCCTGTATAATCCCAGTTAATCATACCTCCTGTTACATAGAACCAGTTGCCAGCATAATCAGCTATGCCTTCATAATTCCAGTCTATTACACCACCTGATACATAGAACCACATTCCATTATAATCTACAAGACCTGTATATCCCCAGTTTACTTCACCTGCTTCAACATAGATCCATGTACCATTATAATCTACTAAACCTGTGTACTCTGTATCAACCTTACCATCTTTATAATTCTTCCATACACCATTTTCATCCTGGGCAAGTCCATTTAAAGACTTATCTGGTTCCTTTGGTACTGCCCATGTGTCGTATGCTGTATAGTTGTATGTAAGAGTTGCGTTCTGGTATTCTTTATTATTACCGTAATCAAAGCTTATAGTTACATAATTGCTATAATCCTTTTCTGAGCCTGAATAATATATATTCTTTAAAGCTGTACAACCATTGAATACATTGCCATTCATTTTAGTTCTCTTAGGAATAGATATCTTTTCTAATGCTGTTGCATTAAGGAATGCATCTGATGCCATGGTTACATCATAATTATCCTTCTTAATCTTAACCCACTGTAAAGCTGTGTCATTCTGGAATGCTCTTCCATATATACCTGTTACTCTGTTAGAAAGGTCTGCATATGCAAGCTTCTTACAATCACCAAATGCATTGTATCCGATTGATATTCCAGCATTACCGTCCGCTATAACAACGCCAAATATATCTGTATTATCAAATGCACCTTCTCCATATTGTAATCCAATCTCAGTTACTGTCGATGGAATATTAATAACACCGCCTAAAGAAGTACAATTAGTGAAAGCGCCTTGTCCTATGCTTGTAAGGCCTTCGTTGAGCTCAAGCTTTTCAAGACTGGCACAATCTTTAAAAGCATAGCTTCCTAATGATGTTGTCTTTGATGGCAGCTTTACTTCCTTAATAGCTGTGTTATAGAATGCTGAGTCACCTATAGTTAAATTAGCTGGTACCTCTTTGAATTCAACACTTGATAAGTTAGTATCATTAGCAAAAGCACTGGCATATATATTATTAACTCTGTTTGGTAATACCACACCCTCAAGTACTTTACAATCCTTAAACGTTTTGTTATAAATACTCAATAAGGTACTCGAATTACCATCCTTGAATTCTACTGAAGTTATTGATGTTCCTTCAAAAGCTCCATCATAAACAGAACTACCTATAGTTTCAACTGTTGATGGTATAACTAACTTGCCACCAAGATTATTACAGCCCATAAAAGCTTCTGCTCCTATAGTCTTTACCCCATCGTTAAGTGTCATCTCAGTTAATTCAACATCATTTTTAAATGCTCCTCCACCTATCTTGATAGTATTTTTAGGAAATGTAACACTTTTTACTGATGTATTTCTAAATGCATTATCATCAATAGTGAATTCATAAGAACCATCTTTAAATGTTACTTTTTCAATACTGCTATCACCATCAAATGCATATGCACCAATATAAGATATATTAGAAGAAAAACTAACTTCTGTTAATGCTTTACAATTAGTAAATGAGTTCTGGTCGATTGTAAGTTCATCTTGACCATCTTTAAATACAACCTTAGAGATAGATGTATCGCTAAATGCTCCCTTACTCCAATTATGTTGAATTGATGTTAAAGTCGATGGAAAAGTTATTGTACCAGTAAGGTTAACACATCCAGCAAATGCATTAGCTCTTATAATCTTAAGACCTTCGCTAAATGTAACACTCTTGATATTAACATTATCCCTAAATGCTGAATTCTGTATTTCTGTTACATTATACCCATTAATCTTAGCTGGAATAATAAGATGAACATCTGACTGAGCTGCTGCTTCATCAGAAAGTCCTTCGATAATCGCTTCATTTTTAGAATTAACAGAGTACTTAAACTGACCATATGTAGCACTCTCTGATGCCCCAACCATCTCATAGTCTGACACAACCCCATACTGAGGCTGAACTGCTGGTTCCTGTGCTGCCGATACTGCTGTTACTGATGCCAATGTCATAGCAGCAACCGACAGTGGAATAATAAATTTCTTCTTCATACGCATTTCTCCATAAACTATAATATTATATGATATACTCTTTATATACATACATATATATATTATACATATATAAGTTTATTCTTTATTTATAAAATTGTCAATCTATTTATAAAATTTAATTGAATTTTTTAATATTTCCTTATACTTCTGTACCTGAGTTGTTCCTGGCACCTCAATATCTAGTTTTTTATAACAAAAAAGGCATATGTATGTGTATTGCAATCACATACATATGCCTAAGTATTTATTATACTATATTTTTTCTTTGTTTGATATTCTACAGGTCTTAAGTTCTTCATTAGCTGTATACTTCTGGCCTTTCGTACTCCGTTACTATATATTTTTTAGTAAATATGTTGCCATCAATTAAGAATTAATTAACTCACGATACTTTGCCCTGTCTTTTTCTTCTATGTCAAGTGTATCCATAGCTTCATCAACAGTCTGGTTCAGCTTTCTCATAATAGTTTTTATGCTGTCTAATCGCGCCTCTTCCTGACCTTTGAGCTGTCCCTCAATTATGCCTTCGCGCTTTCCTTCAAGTCTGCCCTCGCGTCTGCCTTCAAGTCTTCCTTCCTGTACGCCACTATCTCTGAATTCTTTCATTGCACTCCACATATGCACATCATCCTCCCTGTCTTCCTTTTCTTTATTCACCATCTTTGCCAGTTCTTTGGTTCCTGTCATCTCACTTATCATGTCGATAAGCTCTACGGATAATGACTTTTCTGAATAATTTCTTGAGATAGCGTTAAAATCTTTGTTGTATATACTATTCGTAATATCAAACAACGCTTTCACTTCGTCATTATTAAAGTCATAATCCGCTGTATCGCCTATCTGTACAAGATTAATGCGGTAATCGTTAAACATCTCCTTTACTTCATCCGGCATATCTACCATCATATCACTTAAAGATATCGGACCGTTCCACCTATGTTCTCCATAATAAAACACTATTGTTATTATCGGGTGAAACCTATCAGAATAATTTAATCCTGATAAAAACTCCTCACTAGTTCTATAACTTGCTGCTTTATTATCACTCTTATATTCAGTATTTGTTTTATTATCCGCCTTATCTTTATCATCAGTGTAAGCTTTACGCTTTTTCTTAATACTATTCTTAGTGTTATTGCTCTTGAATTCATTATATTCCTTGATATATCCAAGCGCATCATATACCATTGTTCTTAAGGGCATAGCCAGATGAACTTTTTCCTGCATCTCTAATCCTAATATATTAAATTCTACACCATTATAGTATTTCTTGACAACATCTCTGGCTCTCTTTAATGTTTCCTTATATTCCTGAACTCTGATTGTTCCCGATACATCTGTATCTATCTCCTGCAGATTTTCTGCCTTAATCACACATTTACCCTTGAATAATACCGCATTAAAAAGGTCAGCAAATCTTTCATTATTTCTCCAGAATTCTTTGACGATAATATCATCAGAAGTCCTTTTTCTTGTACTATAACTCATATAACGCCTTTCTGCAAATATGCTTTTGTAAACAAACCACATATTGAATTACTTTTTGTCTTGGGAAATCTTTTTTGAAACTGAATTCAGTTGAGATTATAGATAATTAAATATAATTCTATAAATGAGCAAATTTAAAATATTGCACAATTATGTCCGTGTCAGAAAAACAGATTTTTCATAATCTATTAAAATATATCTGGGGTACAAACAAAAGCAAAGTATTTTTGTGCATTTTTCTGTATTTGCTTATTTATAGTATAATTAATAAAATATGCTAAACACCTAATTAATATATATTTCTTATAAAAAATATATTTCAATCACTGCACACTTCTATAATTATCTATATATTATTTTTATTAGTATACTATAGTGATAGAATATCATATCAAATCAATATTTTCAATACTTTATTTTAAATTTTTTTAATTTCATATAAACAACAAATGAGCCAGCACACATATTATGTACTGACTCATTCATTAATGTTAATTCTTATATTTTATCTCGTTCCATAAGCAATATTAACATCACATCCGCCTGCTATACCTGGAACACTGGCTGTACTTGTATACTGCCATATTCTGTACTTGTATCCTATATCTGGAACATCATCGCCATCTTCCCATAAAACACCAGTTTCATAATAAGCATTCCAGTACCACGCAAGCCAGATATCATATTTTGATGATAATTCATCTGTATCTACATAATTAAGATAATCATACTTGTTAATATATATCATAGGGTCATATCCTCTGTTCTTAACAGTTTCACAGAATGCTATAGCCATAGCTGTACGAAGCTTGCTATCTTTTCTCATATCTTCTGTTCTATATCCAGAAGTTGTTTCCCAGTCATATACAACCGGATAAGTGATATTATATCCAGCTATTAAATCACAGATATAATTAGCCTCTTCAACAGCCTCACTTACTGACATAGACTGTGAAAAGAAATATACGCCAACCTGAAGGCCATTAGAAAGAGCGCCTCTTATATTTTCATCATAACAAGGGTCTTCATATAATTTTCCATCATCGTCTATAGACCTTCCTGCTACTTTGATTATTGCAAACTTATATCCTGCATCTGCAACCTGTGACCAGTCAAGTTCTCCTTGTCCATTATCGTTATTATGGTGTGATATATCTACACCCATAATCTTCTCAGATATATTATCTTTAGATACGACTATACCATCTTTTACACTATACATATAATCATCCTGATTAACTGTGCCTGCATAACTCCAGTCTATCTGTCCATCACGTATGAAGAACTCTCCGCTTTCATTAGCAGCGATACCTGTAAACTTAAAGTTGACGATACCTGACTCTATTTTCCACCAGCCATTACTATTCTGTCTGATACCAGTGTAATCATATCTTATCTGTCCATTTTCAACATATACCCAGTCTTCTCCATCAGGTATGATATCTGTATAATCAAAATTAACTTTTCCATCCTGAAGATAAAATCTGCCATTTTCATTAGAAGCGAAGCCGTTATAATCAAGATTAACTTTTCCGTCTTCTATTCTCCACCAGCCTATGCTGTTTGGCTTAATGCCTGTATAGTCATATCTTACAACACCATTTTCAACGTATACCCATGCTTCACCATCATATGTTACATCTGTATAATCTGATGCAACCTTTCCATCCTGTATACATACACGCTGTCCATTAACATCATAATATCCACTATACTCAGTATCCGCAATACCGTCCTTCATCTTCCATGTTCCAGCTTCATCAGATGCAAGTCCTGTATATGTATAGTCGACAACACCATTATTAATGTATACACGCTGTCCGTTGTACTCTGCCATGCCAGTATAATCATATCTTACCTGTCCGTTTTTAACATATACAAGTGCATCATCCTTTGACATAACACCATTAGCGTTAGTATTAACCTTACCGGCTTCTACATAAAATGTGCCATTAGCATTGCTTACATAGCCGTTGTAGTCAAAGTCTGCTTTACCAGAACTTATCATCCACACTTCATCACCATTATCGACAAGTCCTGTATAGTTATAATCTATTGTTCCACCCGAACATTTCCACCAGCCGCTTTCATTTTTTGCTACGCCTGAATAGCCCCAATCGATTATTCCTGAATTAATATAAAACCAGACTGACTCACTCTCATAAAGTCCTGTATAATTCCAGTCGATTATGCCATCATTTACATAAAACCAGCCTGCTCCATTCTCAGCAAGTCCTGTATAATCCCAATCGATTACACCATCTTTTACATAAAACCAACCCGCTTCATTTTCAGCAAGCCCTGTATAATTCCAGTCGATTGTTCCATTCTTTACATAGAACCAGCCCGCTTCATTACTGGCAAGTCCTGTATAACTCCAGTCAACCATTCCATCTTTTATGTAAAACCAGCCTTTTTCATCTTCTATAAGGCCATTACAATCGAAATCGACATTGCCATCTTTGATTACCCACCAGCCATACTCATTCTCAGCAAGTCCATTGTAACCAAAGTTAACCTTTCCAGCTTCTACTCTCCACCAGCCATTATCATTCTGTCTGACACCAGTATAACTATTATTAACCTGACCATTTTCAACATATACCCAGTCCTGGCCATCATAGACTATGTCAGAGGTTATATCGCCTCTTACTTCTGCACCATATGCCGGCATACTTAAAGCCACACATAAGCCACATGCAAGTGCAGCCGAAAACATTTTTTTCTTAAACACTTTATTCTCCTTTATTATCCCAATTTTTATTTTGTCATCTTTTGCAATATATATGCTAAAATAAAGTATATAACAGGTGAGTATATATGTAAACATAATTTATATAACCATCTTTTTTAAAAAAGGAATTTTTTTTATAATTATTGTCAGTACCATGCATATAAAAGTAATAACTATTGTTTTTAAAACATTAGTTATAAATGAAATATATTCTACACCTATATTAGGATATAAATATTTATTACAAACCGCTAATATTATATAATGCATATAATAAATTCCCATTGTTGACTGACCAACCAATTTCCCGAATATTTGTGTTTTTGAACTACAATATAAATCAAAACAAAGATAAAATCCCAAGGACATTATTAATGTTGATATTCTAACATAACTATATGTAATATAAATATAGTTCCACCTAAAAGAACCAGTTTCCTTATATTTAACAAGAAGTAGCAATATAAGTCCAACGATAACCAATACTATCGGTACATATTTTTTTATTTTAGCATGCAACTCGTCTCTATATTCTAAGAGGAAAGCACCAATAATAAAATAAAAAATCATATAAGGATAATTTAAATATGGTGTTAAAGAAGTTAAATCATAAATAGAAAAATTTACATAATGCAATATAATAAGGTTTATTGTTGGAATTAAAATACCCGAAAAACCTGTAGCTATCATTATACTAAATACATACTTTTTACCGCCATTTCTGAACAAAAACCATATAACAGGATAAATAATATATGTGACTAAATATGCCTTCATATACCAGAATACCCCCATATCAATTCCACTAACATCCGACATAAAAAATATTCCAGCTATTATATCTTTATGTATATATATATCTCCATTCATTACAATATAAATAAAAATATATATTAATCTCCATAATATTATAACGACATACAATACAAATAGTTTTTCTATATATTTTTTCCAATCAAATTTATCTTTTCTGCACAGTAATCCACCTGTAATCATCATAAAACAAGGTACTGCTGCCCATGCAAGAGTCATAATCACATTACCAACTATCGTATTACCTGGCAATAAAGTATAATGACAAAACACAACCAACATTATACAGATTCCTTTTAAATTATCCATATATGAGAGTCTGCCATTCATAATTTTCTCCTAACATTAAAATAATCCATTCAGATTTATAAAAAGGTACTAAATTTCACTATATTATTTTATCAACAAACAGTACTTTGCTATATACTTATTTCTGCTCAATATGAAAATTATAATAATCGATATTATAAACGTTGATACCGTAAATAGAAATACTGTGAAAGGAAGTTTTAATCCCAAATTAACAATATATTTTTTTAACATCTCTGCAACAATTATATGAACCAAAAATATTGAAAAACTTATTTTACTTATATATGTAAATATACCTGAAAAACCTTTTTTTATATTTTCATCTTTTATCTTTTCAAATAATAAAAATATACATAACGATGTGATTAACATAAATGGAAAATCGTACCACACTTTATAATTATATTTTGACCACTGCTCATATGAAAAATATTGTACAGCAACTGTAATTATAAAACTTATAAGTGCGACAATTATCAGTATTCCACTCTTTACATTTTTATTATAATCATTATGCATATAATAACCTAATATTATATAAAGTCCATATGCACCGCCTAAAAAAGGTAATTGTATAACAGGTACAAATTCTTCATTTATTCCATATATTTTCATAAAGATATTCACAGCAGGTATTATATAAGAAATTATAAATATTCCTATCATAACAACCGACATTGTTTTTAACGAAAAATTTTTTACTATCTTTGCAACAAATGGTAATCCCACATACATTCCTATAATCATAGGCATATACCACATATTAATCATTGCCGAATTTTTAAGTAATAAAATTTCTTTTATAGTTATGAAAATATCTGTTTTTTCTTCCAAAAAAAATGCTAAGAAAAGATTATATAAAATAACCCAAATAGTATTTATTAAAATTAATGGAAGAATCTTAGCCTTATAAAAATCCAGCACCGATTGCTGACTATCCATTGTCTTCTTTAATAATAATGCTCCAGTTAAAAATAAAAAAACTGGTACACCTAATCTGCCTAATGTAAATGATATTACCATAAACAGTCTTGACTGAATGCTTAATTCTCCTATTGTATAAGGATATTGTATAGACGAATAAACCAATTCGCTACAATGACACAAAACTACGCATACTATAGCAAATGTTCTAACCATATCCAGCTTAACAATTCTTAAATAATTCATTATTTTTCCTTTCTAAAAATAGTGTTGCATTTTTCAAGTACGGAAGCAATTGTTGTATCCATATCATAATACTTATATTCTCCCAGACGTCCTCCAAATATAACTTTATCTTCTGCCTGAGCAAGTTTTTTATATTCAACATAAAGTTTACTATTCTTATCATCATTAACAGGATAGTAAGGTTCATCACCTGGTTTCCACTCAGATGAATATTCTCGGCTTATTATAGTCTTTGGCAAATCTTTTCCATTTTCATCCTTACCAAATTCAAACCATTTATGTTCAATAATACGTGTCCATGGTGTTTCCCTATCTGTATAATTAACAGCGGCATTTCCTTGATAATTTGAAATATCAAGTGTTTCATTCTCAAACCTGACTGAACGATATTCCAAAGTTCCTAACTTATAATCAAAATACTCATCTATTGGACCTGTATATACTATTTTATCAGCAATAGCATCAAGCTCCTCCCTATGTTCGAGGTAATTAGTATTCAATCTCACTTCAATTCCATCTAAAATATTTTCAATCATTTTAGTATATCCACCTATTGGAATACCTTGGTATAATGCATTAAAGTAATTATTATCAAATGTAAGCCTTACAGGAAGTCTCTTTATAATAAATGCAGGTAAATCCTTGCAATCTCGTCCCCATTGTTTTTCAGTGTATCCTTTAACAAGTTTTTCATATATATCTCTTCCAACTAACGATATAGCCTGTTCCTCAAGATTTTTAGGTTCCCCTGTTATCTCTCTTTTCTGTTCCTCAATCTTATTTGCAGCCTCTTGCGGTGTTACAACGCCCCACATTTTATTAAATGTGTACATATTAAAAGGCATTGAATACAATTCTCCTTTATAATTAGCAACTGGACTATTTGTAAATCTATTAAACTCCGCAAACTGTGTTATATATTCCCATACTTTTTTATCATTAGTATGAAATATATGAGCCCCATACATATGTACATTAATACCTTCCTGCTTTTCTGTATAGATATTTCCTGCCACATTATTTCTTTTATCTACAACAAGTACTGATTTTCCTGCTTTTTTTGCTTCATGAGCAAATATTGCTCCATATAAACCTGAACCTACTACTAAATAATCGTACATATATTTACCTCTTTTTTATTTTGTTTAATTTATTAACTACCCTATTAACATTTTCACATACAAATTCTTCTTTCATTACGTATAAAGCAATAATGTATATACTAAAAAAAACTATACACGAACAAACAAGCTTTACAAAAATCCCCATATCTATCCTCTTTATTATAAAAGCACCACCTGATGAAATCAACAGAGCAATAATAATTATCATATATTTCTGTTTTGAGTAAAGATATTTAATATCTTTCCTAAGATATATAAGCTGAACTATGAGAACAACAAATTCAGCAACAAGAGTTCCTATTGCTGCACCGGCAGAACCAAGTTTAGGGATAAAAATAAAATTAAGCATTAAATCAACTATTGCCCCTGCAAATGTTGATATCATAACCGCATTTTCTCTTCCAATTGGTATAAGCATCTGTATTCCCATAATGTTGGTAAGTCCTATAAATAATAATGTAGGCATTACAATTATCATAGGAATAACCGCACCTTCAAATGCTTCACCTGAAAGAAATAATACGCCTTCCCTTGCAAACATCATAAAATATACCATCATCGAAGTTCCAATTAATAATACAAATTTAATTGCCTTTCGTGATAACCTATAAAATTCATCCCACATTTCACATTCAACATAATATGATGCTCTTGGCAGAAGTACCGTTCCCAATGATGTAACTACACTCACAAGTATATTTTTAATCTTAGTTGCTGCATTATAATATCCTACTTCTATATCATCTTTTATAAACCCTAACATTACATTATCAAGATTGGTATATATTGTAGTTGCACATGATATTATAAAGAAAGTAAGAACAGGTCTTAAATGCTTTCTTAGATTAAGTTTCTTAATTTTTCCTCTGCCTATTATTTTTCTTAAGCGTATAAAATTAAATACATTTGATGCTGATGCCGCGAATATTGATATAGCTCCATAAATTATGTAATCGTTCTCATCATGCACAAGTACAAACATAGCTAGTAAAGCTATAAATTTAAAAATAATAGAACGAACTGCTATATAAGTATACTGTTCCAGTGCCTTATAAAGCCACTCAACACCAATAGTATTAAAAAATATAAGGCTACTTGTAATCAGAAATAATATTTTATCACTTCTTAGCCTTGGAATTGTAAACAATGTAATAAAAAAGACAATATATGCTAAAACACTCATAATTATATTAATTATGAATAATTCATAAACTGTCTCTTTTAACTTATCTTTGTTATCTCTTACAACGGCACATGCTCTTATACCATAAGTAGGAATACCTAATTGGGATAACATAACAAAATATGTTACTACCGAATTAGCAAAAGAAACTCTTCCTGTTCCTACTGGTAAAAGTACTCTTGAAACATATGGAAATGTTATCAATGGAAACAAAAAACTTGACATTGTAAGTAATGCATTCATAATAAAATTAACTTTTAACGATTTTTGTTTGCTCATTTATTATTATTCTTTCTAAAACATAATCCTGAACTATTACATTCAATTTAATTCATACATTTTTACAATTATTGTACATATTCTATAACCGGATTATATTTCTTTCCTTTTTTCATTCCTTTTTTCATAATAGAAATTCTTTTCAACTTCTTATTACTTTTAGATGATAATATTTGTATAATAGTATAATAATATTTTAATTTATATAGCATTAATTTCTTTCGGGATAAATATTTTCTATGTATATAATAAACATTTCTGTAGTTATAAAAATATCTTTCTAACCTATCCTCACATTCATTTACAATATCAATTGAAACATTATTTTTCATTTTATGAACAACTTCACTATCCAAATCTAAATATCCCGGTTTTACAGATGATAACCTTAAAGAATATTCCCAATCATCTCCATATATAAAGAAATCCTTTTGTGGCAGTCCTACTTTTTTTGCAATATTCAAATCAACGTAAAATGAAACAAATGATGAACTATTTACTGGTATTAGTTTATTTCTCATCATATCAATTTCATTTTCCCATTCCTGCGACAAATATTGTTTATTCATCTCACATAATTGACCATCTTTCCATCTTACCACACTTGCCAGATAAGAAAATTCTCCGTTAAACTTGTCTGTTTTTTTTATAAAAGAATCTAACGCATCATAAGCTGGTATTGTATCGTCATCCATTAACCATGCAAAATCATATCCTTTTTCTATAGCCTTTCTCACTCCAAACGAAAAGCCACCTGCTCCACCAAGATTGGAACCAGTATTAATATAATTTATTTTTTTATTTTCAATACTTCTAACATATTTTTCTGTTCCATCTGTACTCGCATTATCAATTATCATAATATCAAAATCATTATATTTTTGTGCAAGTAACGCATTAATATTTTCTTTTAATAAATCCAGTCTGTTATATGTAACTACCACTGCTACAACTTTTATTTCTGGCATATTTTTCCTCTCCCACTATAAATTATTTTAATGTAGCTTTACGACTTCTTTATTTCAATTTTGTTTACATAATATGATAATGCAATTACAAAATATAAAAATGCAAAATCGGTTGTATCAAATATAGCTGTAATAAAAAATACAATCATTGCTGCCAATAAAAGTCCTGAATATAAACAACTACTATTCTCTTTAAGTTTTTTCATCGTCAGATATAATATTATAATAAAAATAGCAATCGAAATAAATCCGCCTCTATAAAAAAGAGTCATCAAATAATTATGTGCGTGCATAACCTTACAAAATGGAAGATAATAAGGTGCTGTAGAATTATAAAAATACATCTTGTCTGCCTCAACAGACTGCATTCCACCACCTATAATAAAAAAATGTTTCCAGTCATTTAAAATTGCATTCCAAAAATAAGTTCTTCCAGCAAATGTGATATCTTTTCCCATTTTTTGCAACAATGGCGAAAATATATTTTGTATCCTCACAATAACCACTAATACATTTAATAATAAATAACTGAACAACACCCATATAGATGATTTTGAAATTCTGAATTTATTAAACGGATAAAAAATAATAAATACCATAAATGCAAACATTGCAGCTACAGAAAATTTATACAACAAAACCCCTTCACATAGACACACTACAATAATCCATCTTTTGCTAAGCCTATTATTATAGTATAGCGAAACAATTCCTTCGCTTACAATCCAAGGTAAAAAAGTAAAAATAAATCTATTATCAATTCCAAGGAAATATACTCCACCAAATGCTGAATTATTAATAAAATCAATTAGTACAATAGAAAAAAGATTAATTATATATACAAATATAAAATACCAATTTATAACCTGTAATGTTTGTATAAGTTGTTTATCTTCTAACAAAAGTTCAACAATCATAACCATTGTTATAATTGTAAGAGAAGGTCCTACATATCTAAATATTGCACCTTTATTAATTAATGTTGATATAAGTCCTATGATTTGCAAAGACATAACCAGCATCATAAGATTTGTTTTTTTTATTTCATTAATATAGTATATAAATATAACAACTGAACATATAATTTTAATTAGCTTGTACACATAATCAACTTTAGTCAAACCCGATGTATCTTCTTTAAAAATCTGTGGCTCTAAGTATACAAACATACTAAAAATTATTACATATATTTTTATTTTTTTAAAATTTTCAACATACTTATTCAAATCATTTTCCTCTTTTACCTAAAGCATAAAAAAGCCAACAACTTAATCTATAATTTAAACAAATCATCTGAATTGTAATTTTTCGAGATAGAGGCAATTTATTATTAAGTATTTCTTTTTTATTTTTCTTTAAATTATTTAATAACTGTATTTTTTTATCTTTATATAACTTATCAATATCTTTATATTTCAAATTAATTGCCATTCTCATTAAAAGAGTGTAATTAATTCTATTTCTATTTAATTTTGCATAATTGACATATGCGCTATTATCATTTTTTTTACATATATCAATAACTTCATCCCATATATCTAATAAATCAAAGTCCTTTTCAGAAAACGAACCAGTTATGCTATTGATATTTATATAATAATTATAGTATGGATAATTAACATTAACAATTTTATTAGAATTTAAAATAGTTTTAAGTGTACCAACAACATCCTCACTCGTAAGACCTATTGGATATAAATTTTCTTCGATAACTTCTTTTTTATATATCTTTGAATGTGCATAATATATTGTCTTATTACCTTTTATTTTAAAATATATTTGTAAATATTCATCTTTCGTATATGTTGTTATTGACTTATCATATTTCTTTTTATAATCATTATTGTCAACACCTGTCGTCCTAACCACTTCACAGGACACGATATCAGCATCATATTCCTTGATAATTTTCACCATGTCTGTTATCATATCAGAATCTATCCAATCATCACTATCAACAAATACAACATATGTTCCTTTAATAAGTGGTATAGCGATATTTCTTGCAGAACTCAGACCTCCATTTTTTTTATGTATAACATCTATTCTATTATCCATATCTTTGTATTTATCACAAATAGCACCTGAATTATCCGTTGAGCCATCATCAACTAATATTATTTCTATATTCGTATATGTTTGGTTTAACACACTATTTATACAACGCTCTAAATACTGTTCGACATTATAAACTGGTATAATTATCGACACCTTATCTTTCTGCATATTTTCTTTCATTTCAACCTCTATATCTCCTACATACACCTATTTAAACACTGCATATCTAACTATTCCTGTATTTCCCTATTATTTAAACCCAACACCTTTGTACTACGAAAAATTTCTTTCATTAATATTAATTATGTTTCTTTAAGAATTTTCTCTTTAAAAAATTGTTAATCTTTCTTCCCCAATGTTCATCTTCCATAAATCCCACTGGCAATTCCTTATATTTATAATTTTTAGTGAAAACCCACACATCAAGAAGTCTTTCACTTACAAACCCAAAAACTCTTGCATCATAATCAGAATATCCAGAAATATCAAGCCTTTTTTCAAGCTCGAATAATATGTCAAACAGCCACTCACAATATTCATCAAAATACTTCTTCTTCATAATCATCATATTAAAACGATGACCTTTTGTCATTTTCATGCTTTTATCATAAGCATCAAGATACTCACTATACTTTTCTGCAATAATCTCTCTTGTTAAATCTAAATCTATCTTATGATGTGCATGTATATACTGACTATAATTAGTTTCTATATAATAATTTCTCATCTTTGGAAGAATTATATCGTAGTCTTTTAATATACCCTCAATATAATCCTTTGAGGCTATCGCCTCCCATTTATCCTTGCATTTCTTTTCAAGGAAATATCTTCTGTAATGCACCAGCCCTTTTACATTAGAATTATCATTCTTCCATAACCAGTACATTCCTGTAAGTTCGCAGAAATTCTTATTCTTGTCCGATATATTATCGCCTGTATTATCTCTTATATAACATATATCTGGCTTTCCCTGTGAACCAACCTGCATAGGAATATACATTCCGTCTTCTGGCATCTTATACTTCTTATGTGCTGCAATTATTACGCTTATATCTTTGTTCATACCCATTCCTGTTACTTAGCGCCTTTCTTAAAAAAGACTGCCACAATTGTCAATAATATACACTTGATATCTAATATTATGCTGCAATTCTTACAGTAAAAATATTCTAATTCAAGTCTTCTTTCATATGTAGTTGCGCTTCTTCCATTAGCGCCCCACCAGCCACTTATTCCGGGTCTGACACTTTCATATATGCTGTGATTTCCATTATGTGCATCAAGCTCACCCTCAACTAATGGTCTTGGTCCGATAATAGACATATCGCCCTTTAATACATTAATAAACTGTGGAATTTCATCCAGAGATGTTTTTCTTAATACATTACCAATACCTGTAATTCTTGGGTCATTCTCAAACTTCTGATTTTGCTCCCATTCTTCTTTATACTCTTCCTTTTCAAGTAATTCCTCAAGTACCTTGTCTGCATTACTGACCATACTTCTGAACTTATATATATATATTGGCTTTCCGTTCTTACCTATTCTTTTCTGCTTATAAAGAACCGGCTTCATATCTCCCGATATTACATAGCACAACTTTACAACTACTGCTACTGGAACTACGAAAATCAATCCTATCAAAGAAATGAATATATCAAAAAAACGTTTCACAGCAAAATATGCTTTTCTATCTGCACTATTCAGATCCAGCGCTTTTAAGTCTATATCTTTCGTAACTAACATCTCGCCCGCACTAACAACACCGATATCTTCACTTACTTTGTACATAAAATATTTCCATCTCCATTGAATACACACAACTCTTTTGTTTCCATAACCAATTAATAAATATCTCATATCTATATATTCTGCACCATAGATATTTATAATATATTTATCACTAACCTTTTAATATTATATTAGATTATAAAAAATTGTCAATATATAATTCTTACTCTTCAAAAGGTTCATTAAGCTCCTTAGTTCCATCAAGCACAAAACGTCCATTCTTTATAATAGCTGTTCTCTCGCCGTCATAACCAACAACTGTTATATCGCCTATTTCCTCATATGGGATAGTTATATCTATATGGCAGTTAAAATATGCCTTATCTGGTTCTGTCTTTCTTAATAATGACACCTCATTATCTCTTGATATTATCTCCTTGCCATCAGGATTATACACTGCCACGTCCTCTGACCTTGAATAACAGGTATCACCTATCGCAAAATGAGGCCCCATCTTCTCAACTATAAGTATAGGAAGAAGATACACGATGTCATACTTATTAGCCATAACATAAGCTGTTGTGTTTGTTCCTATGGCAAATTCACCGATAGGGAGAGTGTCATGGTTATATAATACATTTTCTTTAAAAAGTGCCTTGCCCTTCATACCATCTTCAAAGTTATCACAGCTATAATCTATAACAAAACCATCTTTAAAGTACACCTTAAGATTATTAAACTTAATATCATTAAGATAGACACTGCTTACATTAAGCACCCCCTCTGTTCCCTTAAGAACTGGTGAAGTGAATACCTCGCCAAGGGGAATATTGACATCTGCAAGACAGTTTTCAAATACAGTTTCCTTATCAGGATTATTAACCTTCATAATAGAAACCTTCATATCTGTTTCGTTGGCTCCCTGTCCGTGAACCTCTACATATTCTGCCTTATCAAGCACATTTATAATATTCTGCTGGATAACCTTATACTTTTCATAATCCAGAGTATTTATCTTAACTATCTCATTAAATATCTCTGGGAACTTATCACCTATCTGTGGTGATGGATAAGCTATTATAGTAAAGCTTCTCTCCTCGCCCTTAATATAACTGTTGATAATACTTCCAGACTCATTATTATACTTAACAAGAAGCTTCTGCTGTTTATCATCAAGATGACAACATTCTATAGTATCCTCCGGCTCAAATGGTGTTTCACCGAACACCTCCATAACAGCAGGGCCGCCGTGAACCGCTGCAAGCTCACTGTACTTTTCGTAAGCACTCTTAAGTGCGCCTAACTTTCTTTCAACAAAGTCGCCGTCAAGATAAAGTGCATTATCAAATCTGTGGTCGAACTCCATCTGCTTGTTAGGGCTTGCACCATAATAACCTATCTTAATATGCATTTTCTTATTGATAGTATTAACCGCAGCCCTGTATATAGTAGGCTTAAGCCCCATCTTTTCAAACTGTTCTATCTCCGCCCTGACAAGCCTTTCAAAACCAAGGCAATATCTTATATTAACTGTTTTCTTCTTATCGAGCGGCTTATTGCCAAGCACGAAGCCTATTCTGTATCCTTCTGTAAATGTGCGTGCCATATCCTGTATAGCTTCTTCACTTAATGTATTAAGGTGTCTTGCCATCTTAAGCTCATTATCAGTTACATACTCACCATATTTATAAAGATATCTTACATCACTTAAGTCACTTTCCATAATAATCTTAGTTGCAAAGTCAAGTGATGGGTCAAGAAGCTCTCTTATCCTGTAATCTATATAATCATCACTGTAATCGCTTACATACCAGTAAACAGCCTCACCAAGCTGGCGGTACTCTTCATCTGGAATTATATCCGATGCCTCACATCCACACACTGTACTATCAGTATATTGGGCATTATTATTTCTTCCGGCAGCATCAGCTTCATTATCGACAAATATACAATATAATTCTATAAAAAGTTCAATAACGGATGTAGCATCTGATAATCTTTTCTCATACATATACACGATAAGTCCACGAAGCTCCATATAAACCATAGCCATAAGCTTTCCTGCATCCACACCAAACACCTTTGCGCATATGCGTGGATTAGCATAGCTTGTATCATATGCACTGTCTGCCACATCTGCATAGAGTCTGTGGTTATACTCACCAAGCTCCTCAAGTGACATACTGTTAAATGCATCATCTGCCACATCATTTTTAAGCTTATCCATAAGCAGGATAAATGCTGACACTTTATTAAAATAATCTTTATGCTTATTATTCTTTATCTCACACTCACTATTAATCCCTGCCATTCTTTCTATAGCAAGCGAATAACGCTCTAATACATTATCATCAAACACAACCACATCTCCTTAATAAAACATTTATAATCCCATAAACCTATATAATCCATATCAGCATACTTAATTATAATCCCATAAGAAATACCGCTATCATAAATACTGCAAGTATTCCACAAAGCATCGAACCAATCTTTGACAATGTATAAAACTTATCGTCCTCCTTGAAGCTTAACAGTCCGATAATTGTTCCAATAACCGATATAAGAAGACTTAAAAGTCCCAGACTTCCTACTTTAAGTCCGGCATACCCCTGCGCCTTAAACGAAATATATACTCCATATATTAAAGATGCCAAAGCTAACAACCCCATTATAGTAGATATTATTCCACCAAGTGACTGTCTTTTATCCGAGAACTTGTACTTATTAAATAACTTCACTTTAATCTTCTATCCTTTCTTAATATGTCTGTATATGCTCCAGAGTATGTATCCTATAACTCCACCAATCGTATTAAGTATTATATCATCCACATCGCAGCTTCCCACTCTGGTTATAAGCTGCACAAGCTCTATTGTCAGTGATAATCCAAACGAATACAGAAATGTTAATATAAACTTAAGCTTTCCTTCTGATAAATATGGCAGAAATATTCCAAATGGCACGAAGGCAATAATATTGCCAAATATATTAAGCCTTGCTATACTGCCCAGTGTATCATTATCAAAAATATACTTCCAGAAACGCTTAATTTCCCTAAGAGGAACAAGGTTATACACATACTCCCCCTGAGGTGTCCTCCCCATTGCTTCTGCAAAAAATACAACGTATATAAGAAGACACATATATATAATAAACAAAAGCTTCATTAGAGTTTTTTTATTTTTTTCAAATTTCATAATTATTTTGCCTGTCTTTATAATTTTCTATTATTCTCCCATTATCTTGAATTCTGTTCCCTACAATATGGATAATTACTTCTTTTGTCTTAAGTAATCCATATACTGCTTAATCTTATTTTTATCAGCCTCTATTTTAACTAACTCTACTCTATCATTCTGCTCTATTACAACATTAATATCAATTATTGATAATTAAATACCCTCTACTACAATACTAATATTATCCATATTCCAGATACTATTTTCTGAATATTTCTATATTCCACCCCTGCCTCAACAACGCAATATGCCCGGTACAGCATAATTTACAATATTTCTTACTCTCTCCTCTACTGTAAATATATGCCATACCAGGCAGTTAATCAACATATTTAAAAAAGCACATCCGACTTATGTGCAAGAAGTCTTGCGCCATTAACAATCATCATAACACCTGCACCTATTCCAAATGCTATAGTTACGATACCAAATACCAGATTAGATACACCTACTGACTTCATCTTTTTATATAACTTTTCTTCCATGCTGCCTCCTAATATTCATATGATGTTAAGTTCAAAACATAGTTCAAAACATTTTCGCTGCCAGCCATTATCTTTTGCAAAAACATTTTCTCACATTTTATGCAATAGCAAGCATATTAATTTCTCACACCATACTGCTCATAATAAGCATCTATAGCTGACTTTAATGTATCATCTATAACAACCTTGCCTTCACATTCCTTATTATAAAGGTGTTCAACAACATCCTCCATAGTAACGATTGCGCTTGTAGGGAAACCATATCTTTCCTTAATCTCATCGAGTGCGCTCATCTTACCACCAAGACCTACTTCCATACGGTTAAGGGATACCATAAGACCTACGATAGTAACGTCCGCAGCTCCTCTTACCTTTGGAACTGTTTCCTCCATAGACTTACCAGATGTAGTAACATCTTCTATCATAATAACTCTGTCGCCGTCCTTTAGCTTGCTTCCAAGGAAACCGCCCTTATCTGCGCCGTGGTCTTTCTCTTCCTTACGGTCTGAACAGTAACGTACTTCTTTGCCGTATAACTTAGCATAAGCAACAGCAGTAACTACACTGATTGGAATTCCCTTATATGCAGGTCCGAAAAGTACATCGAAGTCATCACCATATGTTTCGTGAATAGCTTTAGCATAATACTCACCAAGACGCATAAGCTGTGTACCTGTTACATAAGCACCAGCGTTCATAAAAAATGGTGACTTTCTTCCACTCTTTAATGTGAAATCACCAAACTTTAATACATCACTCTCTACCATGAAATCTATAAATTCCTGCTTATACTGCTCCATTATATCCTCCTTGTCAGGCAGCATTAATCATAAGGTTCTGGTGTTATGCTCTGGCATCATTATCCTGCACAGACATAAAAGCCAGCCTCATTACCCTGCCGCACTGTATTTATTTCAATATTTAGATTTATTTTATCATAAAAATTTATGTGTTTCAATCTGTATTTGACATATATTCAAATTCAAAAATGCCCTCAAAGCCTTTATTTTAAAGCCTTGAGAGCACCTATAATGTTAAATATTATTTATTTACATTTTACAACTTTATTTATTCGCCCTTTACAACTCCACAACCCGAACATTCATCATGTGCTGGTGTTATGACTGTTGTGCATTTCTCTCCAGAAACAATGTATTGAACAAAATAATTTTGACAGCCTACATAGAAGTCACCTGAGACTGCGTGATGAAGCCATCTTTCTACTGCCTCATCATCAGATCCAAAGTCTTTTCTACATGTTCCACATATAATATGACCTTCTTCTACAACTTCATATCCATCATCAATGATATATGTTCCACTATCATATCTACGCATATTATCCTTTGATATAAACTTCTCACCATATTCATCATCATGATGTACCCAGCTATGTTCATGTCCTACTACCTGTCCGTTAACAACACTTACATTATTAATAGTACCTGTATAATCAAATGCTACTACGCCATTTACTATGTACCATGTTCCGTATTCGTTACATGCAAGACCGGTATAACTCCAGTCGAGTGCTCCATTCTTTATATAAAACCAGCCATATTCATTATTAGCTACCCCAGTATAGCTCCAGTCGAGCACTCCATTCTTTACATAGAACCAGCCGTATTCACTATAAGCTACACCTGTATAACCCCAGTCGAGCACTCCGTTCTTTATATAAAACCAGCCATACTCGTTGTTTGCTACACCTGTATAACCCCAGTCAAGTGCTCCATTCTTTACATAAAACCAGCCATACTCGTTGTTTGCTACACCTGTATAACCCCAGTCAAGTGCTCCATTCTTTACATAAAACCAGCCATACTCATTATTTGCTAAACCTGTATAACCCCAGTCAAGTACTCCATTACTTATATAAAACCAGCCATATTCGCTATTGGTTAATCCCGTATAACCCCAGTCAAGTGCTCCGTTTCTTATGTAGAACCAGCCGTATTCATTACTAGCCACTCCGGTGTAACTATAATCCACAGCACCATTTACAACACGATACCAGTTGCCATCATCAAGTTGTACAACCTTTGCATTATTAGTTGTATTACCATTATCATTGTCATCTGAACTGTTATTTTCATCCGCAACAGGCTGCTGTGCCTCAAGCCATGTCTTACCTGTCAATGAGTCGCCACTATCTTTATATCTCTGGCAGACCTCATACCCAAGTATAAAACGTGATGCTACTCTTCTATAAGCGCTTTCTGGTATCTTATTGCCATAAAGAAGTACTCTTCCCTGTAATGTATTATCTGTATCATAATATAAGAAATCAGAGTCATAGTAATCAGTATTACAACCATCAAAAAATAGCTTTAAAGATTCTACATCCGTTATATTATTATTCTGTAATGCTAATCTGTATAATTCGTTATATTGTGACAATGCACTTATATCACTTATGTTATTATCATTTAACAGAAGAATTTTCATTTTAATTGAATCTTTTAAAGAACTGATATCTGATACATTATTATTATTAAGGCATAATTTTTCCAGGTTAACAAATCCTTCAAGTGCGCTTATGTCGCTTATATTATTATTGGCAAACATTAACATAACAATCTGTGTCATGCCTTTTAACACACTGATATCCGATATATTGTTGTTATCAAATTCAAGGTGTGTAAGTGTGCTGTGATTACCAAGTGCACTTATATCACTCACATTGTTATTGCTCAGCCCTACATAAGTAACTTTATTAAGATTCTTAAGTGCTGAAATATCACTTACATTGTTATTATTCATCCATAACTTAGTAAGATTCTTAAGATTTCCAAGTGCAGAGATATCACTTATATTGTTATCATCAAGATTCAGGGTTCTAAGACTAGTCAAATTTTTCAGAACACTTATATCAGATATATTATTTCCACACAGCTCAAGTATTTCCAGACCATTCATCTGTGTTAAAGGGCTTATATCTGTTATATTGTCATTATCCAGAACTAATGTATTCGTTACAGTTATCTTATCAATACCTTTAAGGCTTGTAATATTCTTTTCTTTAATTGATAAGAAATACACTCCTTCATCTGCCTCTTCTTTAGTAAGCACACCATCATTATTACTGTCAAGCTTTTCTAACAGCGCATCATATAATACCTTATCTGGTATGCCATTTTCATCATTTGTTATTACTGTCTGTGCATCATCACTGGCATATACTGGTGTTTTTAATGTATTAAATCCCATTATCAGACCACCGCATAATGCCAATGTTGTAATAATTGTTTTATATTTTTTAAACATTTAATACTCCTCTTTAATCTTATTCACCTTTTATAACACCGCAATCTGCACATTCATCATGCGCTGGTGTTACAACTGCTGTACATTTCTCTCCGACAAGAATTTCTTCAACGAAATAGTTCTGACAGCCTGTATAAAGAGGACTTTCTAATACATGCTCTGCCCATGCCTCTTCTGCGCCATCCTCTTCTTTGCCAAAATCTATCTTACAGTTACCGCATATTATGTGGCTCTCGTATACAGCCTCATATCCATCATCAATGATATAAGTTCCGTCATCATATCGTTTCATATTATCTTTTGATACGAACTTTTCACCATAAACGTCTTCACGATGTCCCCAGTTATGTTCATGTCCTACTACCTGTCCGTTGACAACACTTACATTATTAATTGTACCTGTATAATCAAATGCAACTGCACCATTTACTATGTACCATGTTCCATATGCATTATATGCAAGTCCTGTATAACTCCAGTCTAATGCACCGTTCTTTATATAGAACCAGCCGTACTCATTACCTGCTACTCCGGTATAACTCCAGTCTAACACTCCGTTTTTTATATAGAACCAGCCATACTCATTACCTGCTACGCCTGTGTAACTCCAGTCGAGTACTCCGTTCTTTACATAGAACCAGCCGTATTCATTACCTGCTACGCCCATATAACTCCAGTCAAGTACTCCGTTTTTTACATAAAACCAGCCATATTCGTTGTTTGCCAAGCCTGTATAACCCCAGTCAAGTGCTCCATTTCTTACATAGAACCAGCCATATTCATTATATGCCAATCCTGTATAATTCCAGTCAAGCACTCCGTTATTTATATAGAACCAGCCATATTCGCTGTCTGTCAAGCCTGTATAACTCCAGTCAAGGGCTCCATTTCTTATATAGAACCAGCCATATTCGTTATTCGCTACTCCATTATAACTGTAATCAACAAAACCATTTACAACATAATACCAGTTGCCATCATCAAGCTGTACAACCTTTCCAGTATTTGTTGTATTGTTATTATCATTATTATTGTCACCTGAGCTGTTATCTTCATCCTTTACAGGCTGCTGTGCTTCAAGCCATGTCACACCTATTAATTCACCATCTTTTGTTACCGGATAGTTAAGTATATAACGGGAAGCTGCATTTCTGAATGAACTTTCAGGTATCTTGTTACCATAAAGAAGTACTCTTCCGTGTAATACATTGTCTGCATCATAGTACAAGAAATCACTATCATAGAAATCTGTATTGCAGCCTTCAAAAAACAGCTTTAAAGAATCTATATTGGTTATATTATTATTCTGCAGCTTTAATTCCCATAAAGAATCATACTGTGCTAAAACACTGATATCGCTGACATTATTATCATTCAGCCTTAAACAATTCATTTCATAGGAGTCCTTTAAAGCACTTATATCCGAAATATGATTGTTTTCAAGATGCAGCTCTTTTAAGTTAGTAAAGCCTTCAAGAGCACTGATATCGCTGACATTGTTATTAGCAAGTCTTATCATAACAAGCTGCTTCATATTCTTAAGCGGACTGATATCACTCACATTATTATCATCAAGGTCAACATGTGTTAAGCTTGTAAGACTGCCCAGTGCGCTTATATCACTTATATTATTGTTGCGCATTGTTATCCAGTCAAGCCTGGTAAGTCCCTTAAGTGGTGAAATATCACTTATATTATTATCATCAATACTAATTTTCTTAAGTTTTGAAAGATTACTCAAAACACTTATATCGCTTATATTATTTCCCTCAATATTAAGTGATTCTATTTTTTTTAGACCAGCTAATGGACTGATATCTGTTATATTATCGTTAGCTAATGTCATAGCTATTATATTGGGTATATTATCAATACCTTTAAGAGTTGTGATATTTTCATCCTCTATTGTAAATGCATATAACTTCTTACTGGCTTCCTCTTTAGTGAGTACGCCATCATTGTTGCGGTCAAGTTCTTCTAACAGAGCATTGTACAAAACACTGTCAGGTATGCCATTTTCATCATTGGTTATTACTGTCTGTGCATCATTATTGGCATATACAGGTATTTTTAATGTATTAAATCCCATTATCAGACCACCGCATATTGCCAGCGTTGTAATGATTTTGGGTATTTTTTTATCATTCATCAAGCCTCCTTTGTTATTGCTATGTGTCATTATAGCATGTATTATTTGCTACGCCATGCATGTCCAGAAAAGCTGTTGCTTTTCCGGACTGTCGGGCATTCGCCCTATATAACAAAAGTCTAAAAAAGAACTCTGTACAAGTACAGTTCTTTTTTATTCTTTTATCATGCACGGCTCATTGCTTACGCACATTATAGCACAATTTACATTTTTTCCTATCTGTCTATAAATTCTTCCATATCTGCCCCCATTTCTACACGTTATACACTTATTATACTTCAAAGTATAATAATTTCAAGTATAACTAGTAACTGCAATTTTAATAAAATTCCATAAGCAAAAACAATAAATTTATCATCATATGCATTAAAACTGAATAGCATATATTTTTAGTCCTATAATAAACACCCGCAAAGCCAACTCCTAATATAAAGTATGGTAAAATCAGAGGAAGAACAGATATTCCATCACTTATAAGCTGAAAATCTATATGAAGTAAAGCATATATAACTGAAGATATAATAAACCCCAATATTATACTTTTTTTACTAATAATCCTGAATACTACACCTCTGCAAATTGCCTCTTCAACAACTGGTGCTAAAATTACCACTGACAAAAATTGAATTATATAATTATTATGTAACTCTGTAACAAGAATTTCCTGATTATCACTTGATATTCCCCAGTTAATAAGCAAGCTGGAAATTGTTATATTAGCAAGAAGTACAATTAAAGTACTTGATAATAATATCCATATATTGCTAAAAAAACTCTTTGAAAAAATATCCCGTATATTACATATAATTCTATCTTTATATAATATTACTATAACTACAAATGTAATTATAACAATAGCAAAATCTAATATCTGACCTTGAAAACTGCTAATATCTTTCCTTAATATGTATTTCGAAGAAAATGCAATCATATATGGAATAACATATTTTCCTAAAAGCAGTATTATAACTGCCAATAAATCACGTTTTTTATTCATTTTTCTATCTCCAATCTCTTTAGTATGAATTCTTTAATTTATATTATTTTTCTCCTGTTTTCAAACCTTTTCCTTGTGCTCATTATATACCATAAAAAGATAAGAAGCTACTCCTAAGTCTCCACCCTGCGGTTATAAGTCTTAAGAATAGCTTCTTCAACTACTCATTATATTATTTTCATTTATATAACTTGTATTCTAAGTCTGTAAGCATTATTACTTTCTTACTAAACCTCTCTTCTTTGCAGTAACAAATGCAATTCCTGCCATTCCCATAATTGCAAGTAACATCCACATTGAAGCGTTTGTATCACCTGTCTTAGGTATTGTATCAGTTGTGTCTGTTGTGCTGCCTGTAGATGTACCGCCGGCTGCATTATTGCCATTATCTGGTGTTGTTACTGTTGTATCATCTTTCTTGCCATCATCTGGTGTTGTGATTGTTGTATCATCTTTCTTACCATCATCTGGTGTTGTGATTGTTCCATCATCCTTCTTGCTGTCATCTGGTGTTGTATTTGTTCCATCATCTTTCTTGCTGTCATCTGGATTTGTGTTTGTTCCATCATCTGACTTTACAGAAGCATCTGCATATGCAAGTGCATATGTTGAGAACTTATCTGTTGCAAATGTTATCTTGCCACTTTCAACCTCTGCCTGGCTGGCTGTTGCAATAACCTCAGCCTTATTATCATGCATTCTTATAATATAGTAAGTTCTTGATACATTCTTATCAGTATTCTTCATTGTTTCTGGTATATCAACAGTGAAGCTGATTTTCTTAGCTGTTTCTTTTACATCTGTTGGTTTTTCTCCACCTACTGTCTTCTTAATAGATATATCAAGATACTGTCCAACATTGACAGATGCATCCTTGTCTGCTGCTGCCTTAAGTGCAGCTTCTATTGCTATCTTAGCATCTGCTGATACTTCATTAGAAGCATCTGTTACACTAATCTTTATATCTACATTCTGACCAGCTTCAAGAGCTTTCTTATCATCATCTGTAAGTATAGCATTTTCTACTTCTTCTTTATCAACAGATACTGTATCGTTATCAATCTTTGTATCTGTCTTGCCTGGCTCTGGCTTATAATTTTCAACAGCTGTGCTAAGACCCTTGTTAGTCCAGTTAAAGCCTGCCATCTTATCGAAAGCTCCCATAGTAGTTTCTGCCTTCCACCATGTATCTCCTGTCTGGATTGTTACTGTGTGGGCATCTGATGCCTTAAAGCCTTCTGGAAGATTTTCTTTCTTAATTGTATAAGTTGTTTCTTCTGTTGTCTTTGCTCCATTAACTGGATTGAAGTACTTATCAGAACCATAAGCTACACCATCAAGGTATACACGGTATCCGCCAACCTTTGTATCATCTGTTGCTGCATCCCATGTTATAACGATGTCACCGGCTTCATTTTCCTTAGCTGTAACTGCAGCATCGCTGCTCCATACAGGAGCCTTGTAATCATAGTTTTCAAGTGTCTTAACTGTTGCTTCTGGATACTTGTATTCTACTCCTGCATCTGTAAATGCAACAATCTGAACCTTATTTTCAATACCCGGTGTAAGACGACCAACCTGATTGCTTATAGTATCTACTGTGTCATACTTATTTATCTGATAGTTGTAAAGTGTCTTAACAAGATTGCCATTAGCATATATCTTATATCCACGAATTCTTGTATCATCCTTTGAAATTCCTGTCCATGTTGCCTGTGCGCATGTATATATAGCACTTGCAAGACTAACTTCTGTGTCCTTAGCTGCAATAGCTGCTGTGTCCTTACTTCCTTCTGTTGTAAATGTTGCTTCACCAAGATATGTCTTGTTGTTGCCTGCATTTAAGCTGTTAGCATTATCAGCCTTTTCACTTACATATACCTTAAATGTGTACTCAACACCTGCTGATAATCTGTCAATAATTGTTGATGTATCTTTAATTCCGTCAACCATATCAACCTTTACACCATCAACATATGTGTCAACTCCATAGTATACTTCAGTATCATTGTCAACTGCTGTCCATGTAAGCTTAACTGACTTATCTGAAGCTGTCTGTGTATCACTACTATCTGAACCACCTGTTGCTGTTTCTTCCTTAAGTAAAGAATCTGCGTTAGCTACTGGTGCATCAAGATATATACCATATACCATTGGCTTAGAACCAGCACAGTAATAGTAATATGTCTTACCTGCCTTTAAGTTAAATTTCATAATAGCTTCAACTGTTGAGCCTGTTGCACTATTTGTTATTTTTGCTCCATCTGGTGACTCTACAAACCACCATTCCTTACTTGTTGCTCTGTTATGTAATGTAACTGAGCAGTCTGTCTTTGCCTTGAATACATATGTTGCTGTACCATTGTCTGGAACCTTTACACCTGAACCAGCTGCTGTAGATGCCTGTATAAACTGTGTATATGTAACACCATCTATAGTTACTGGCTGTTCTGGTGTTGATAACTCTGAAAGTACATTAACACCTGCTGTTTCAAGTGTAGAAACTGTAGCATATGCGCTGTCCTTGTTATATTCTATTCCTTCTGTAAGACCATTTGTAAGGTCTACTGATTCCTTAGCTGCTGCTCTGCTGTCAGCTGCCTTTGCTGTTGCTGTCTTAATACCCTTAAGATCTCTTGCATTGGCAATATAATTAGCTGTATTGCCTGTTGATGTAAATACTACAAATATCTTATGAGCCTTAGTTGTATCTACTCCCTCTGGAAGTGTTACATCCATCTCATAATCGACATAACCATCATTCTTAACACCCTTAAGTGTTGTCTTGGCAATCTCTTTACCATCCTTAGTATCAAGACGTACTGAAACTGTCTGTGTTCCTGCGTCTGTCTGTCTGCAGATTGGTAATACAAGCTTTGTAAGTCCTGCTATATCGCAGTTAGTATAAGCATAACCCTGCTCGTAGCCTGGATACTGTGTATTCTTGCCCTTATTATGTTCATTATCATACAGATAACCGATGTTATGAGGTGTATTCTTTGTTTCTACCTTAGGTACTGCTTCAATAGCATCTGTCTTTCCCTTAGTTGCATCCACTGCATCATTAAAGAAATCTGTACAGTCATCAACACTTGATGTCCACTCTGTTGCTGTACCTGCATCTGGCTTGTTATTATCTGTGTCACCTGCATCTGGTTTATCTGGTGTTTCTGGTGTTTCCTTATAATTTTCTGCCTTAACTGTATTATCCTTTACAGTTATTCCACTCATAGCAGCCTTCATATTATCTGTGCATGCATTAAGTGAATCCCATGTAGTTCCCTGGAATACAAGGTTATTACAATACTGGATATTATTCCATGCCTTGTTAGTCTTCTTACTTTCTGCTTTCTTGTTATATGATACTGTCTTTACATTGTAGAATACTGAATTGTCACAGCCTATAAGTGTTTCCCAGCCATTCTTGTTCTTATAAGAACCATTAGAACCTACATTACCAAATGTAATATCCTGGAAATACATATTGTGGTGTGAATGTAATGGCTTGCTTGTATTGCCTACAGGGTCAATATCTGCAAGTACCTGTATTGTATTCTGGTTAGCACCATATACTGAAATATTATATGATGCAAAGTTATAGAACTCACCGATTTCAGCATATTCTGTAGATGATGCTGAGTTAGGGTCACCATAGCTTGTTGTAAATACCCAGCCCTGATTAGTATCAGCTACTGCACAGTCGCGCATAGTTATGTTAGCACCGAAACCACCATTAGTAGGTGCTGACTTAAATCTGAATGCCATATCAATATGGTTCATAACTGTATCTTCAAAAAGGACATCCTGAATACCATTACCTGTGTGACTTCCTGCTGCAAGACCACCATGACCTTCACGAAGGAAGTTATCAAACATCCATACTTCTGAGTTTGTCTGGATTTCTGAATCTCTTGCGCCCATACCAACTGAAGCACCAAAACCTAAGTTATCATCACCTGTATCTGTGAAGTTACCCCAGCAGACTACATTCTGTGAACAGCCATATCCAAGACCATCACCGTTGTTACCATCATATGAGAATACCTTTACATTAGTTGTTGCAATATTTCTTGAATCAAGAATATTAACTGAATGGTTAGATGGATTCTCAATAGTGATATCACCAACATAAACATTTTCACAGTTTCTCATAATAAGAAGACTTGAACGTGTTGCATATGCAAACTTAAGGTCATCTGATGATACTCCTGTTGCCGCTTCTTTTGCTTCATCTGCTGTTGTGGCACTAAACAGCGCTGTAAGCTTGTCTTCATCATAGTTACCTGTATTCTTAAGGTACTTATATGCTGAATCCTTTGACTGGATACCCTGATAGAATACTTTTACATTACCGCCTCCAACATATCTTGGAAGACCCCAGTTCTCAGTGTCTGCTGGGTCACCTGCCTGAGTGTTCTTACCCTTATTAGATGTGTAACCATCTTCATATATAGTTGAACCGGCACCATATTTCCAGCCGTTACCATAAAGAGTACCAGTTCCTGTTACTCTTACGTTCTTGATAGGATTAGACTCATCTGCTGTCATCGCATTAACAAGTCCCCATCCTCTTGTATCTGTGTAGAATGGATACATAAGGAAACCTATCTCGAAATGGTCACTGTTAGGTGATGCCCATAATGTACCATCAACTTCAAGTGTCATATCACTCTTAAGCCATACAGCGCCACTTACGAAAACCTTTCCATCTGTGTTTTCAGGTATAACAACCTTTCCACCTTCTGGACAAGCATCGATTGCTGCCTGAATAGCCTTAGTGTTGCTCTCTATAACTGCATTAATCTCATCGTTGTAAGATGTATATCCTTCTGTTTCAACTGCACCGAAGTCCTTGATATTAACAACCTCTGGTGCCTTTGTTGTTCTCTGCTTTATTTCTTTAGCTGTACCGATTTCTTTGCCACTCTCATCTACAGCTACAACTTTAAATGTGTATTCTGTGTCAGGCTTAAGTCCTGTTGCTCTGTATGCATGGATATCTACATTAACCATCTCAACATCGCTCTTGCCCTGTGTATTATAGTAATCATAGAATGATTCCATATACTTTGCTGCCCATGCAGCGTTTACTTTGTAATTCTCTCTTGCTGTTCCAGCAGGCTCACCGTTTATGTATACCTTATAATCTGCTACATTAGCGTACTTTTCCGGCTTCTGCCATACAAGTCCTATACTTGTATCATCATATGCAAGTGTAGGAACCTGTAAATCTGTAATATCGTTTGAACCTGTTGTCTTATCAAATAATGGGCTCTCAAGTTCCTTTGTACCGAATGTATCACTTGATATAACATCAAATACATTCTTGTTGACATACTTATCATGTCCCTGTGTTGTTGGCAGCCCCGCTGCTCCCGCCGTAGACGGAATGCTAAGTGAACCGACTGTCATAAGTGCTGCTAGTCCCAATGCCGCAACCTTTCTTAATCTTAACATACTTCCTCCTATCTGCCTTGCGCCTAATACATGCAATTAACATTTAGTTGTAAAAACCTTAAGCAAATGTAAACTTATCTTATTAATTATATTCACTCCCAACACTGAATATGCCAATAACTTTTATATAAGTATTTTGTTTAAGTAGCTTGAAAATACATCTTTTTCACATTTTTGTCAATATTATAAAGTTTTGTTTTTCTATTTTTGTTAAATATGTATAAAATATTCATTTTTAATGCCCTGCAAACGCATATGACATTGTGATTTCCTCTAATAAAAAAATTATTCTATTTTTATATAAGTCTGTATACGGATAGTTAGGATAAACTTACTTATGCAGTATATTTATGAATTAATGTATTTATAAATTTCTAATTAAAATATAACTGCTGATATATAATTTTATAGATAATGTTAAAGATTTCTGACTTGTAAAATAAAGTTTTTACGTCATCCATTGACAAAGGACCAAATAAAAAGCCATATTCTGTATATATGTTAATGCATTTTTTACACAATTATCTAATAAAAAACGCTACACATACAGAATATGGCTTTATTATCTATACAACCTTTTTAATCCATTTACCACTTAAAAATCTTGTTGTAAATATTATTCCTCTTATTGTCCAGTCTGCAAACATACCATACCACACAGCCATAGGTCCCATTCCAAAAACTCTTACCAATGCAATACTTAATGCAACTCTGCATCCCCACATAGTTATAATTGAAGTCATCATTGAAAACTTTACATCGCCCGCAGCTCTCATACCATATGCAGGAACAAATGAGAATACCCACACAAGCGGCTTTACAATAGTTATTGCGCCGACCATCTCTATACACATACGGGCACTTTCAGGCTCCATTCCGCCAAGCTTTGTAATAGGCTCAACAAGCAGATATACTAACAGACATGAAGCTATTATTCCAAGCTCTGCTATTCCTGCAAGCTTAACCACATAGTACTTTGCTTCCTCTTTACGCCCTGCACCGAGTGTCTGTCCTACCACGGTCATAAGACACATACCTACACCGATACCGAATATACCATTAACATTTTCAAGGATATTGGTCATAGCCTGTGCTGCTATGGCTGCTGTTCCAAGTGTTGATACTGTTGACTGTATAGCAAGCTTTCCGAACTGGAACATACTGTTTTCTATACCCGATGGCACGCCTATTGCAAGTATTGACTTTATAAGTCCGAAGTCCGGTCTTATCGCTGCATAGTTATTGACAACTATATCAAGCTTAGGCTTTGACAGTGCTATAAATATAACTACCATACAGAATACTCTTGATATAAGTGTAGATATCGCTGCACCTGATACTCCCATCTTAAACACGAACATAAGAAGTGCATTTCCTGCTACATTAAAAACATTGGATATAACTGATACAACCATAGGATATCTTGAATTACCACATGACCTGAATAACGCTGAACCCGCTGAAAACAGTGCTAAAAATGGGTAACTGAGCGCTGTAAACAGGAAGTAATCCACCGCATTATCCATAACCGCTGGCTCTACCTGACCAAATATAAGACTAAGGAGTGGTCTTCTGAATATAAGTCCAAGGATTGTTATTGTGACTGCTATAACTGCAACAGTAAGTACAACCTGCCTTGCTGCTTTATTAGCGCCATCTTTATTCTTCATTCCTATATAATGTGAACATACAATAGCTGCACCTGTCGCCATTGCTGAAAAAAGCTGGACTATCAGGTTATTCACTGAGTCGACAAGTGATACACCCGATATTGCCTGACTTCCTAGATTACTAACCATCATTGTATCAACCATACCCATAAAGGAGTTGAGAAGCTGCTCTACTACGATTGGTATAAGTAAGGCAAAAAGTGCTTTATTGTGAAACATAAGGTTATGTTTATCAACATCAAATAGTTTTTTCATACTCATAACGTATCCACTCTCCATAGTTTATTAAAAGCATCTATCCGGTATACCTGATAACAGCTGCTAATATAAAAGATTAACCCTTTCTTATGGATTAGTCAACTGATACTTATGGATTTATTGTGAGTTTATGCTAATTATGGATTTGTTATAAGTTCTCCTTGCAAAAAGCGACCCTGATTAACTTTTTCTCTTATCGTGCCACTTTCTCTTCTCACTACTGTTCAAATACAACTCTTATAGTTGTTCCAGTTCCAAGCTCACTATCAAGCTCTATATGTGCATTATCATGCTTTGCAACTATATGCTTAACAATAGCAAGTCCAAGTCCTGTTCCGCCGGTAAGCTTTGAACGGCTCTTATCAACTCTGTAAAATCTTTCAAATATTCTTTGCTGGTTCTCCTTAGATATACCTATTCCGTTATCCTTAACCTCAACGACAACTGCCCTTTTATTATTATCCCCATAAGTACTGCCATGCACTTCATCACCACTGCTGCCACCATCAGAATAATCCCCGGCTTCACGCTCGTATACAGATACCCATACTCTTCCTCCCGGATTATTGTATCTTATGGCATTGTCGCATAGATTGTAAATAAGCTCGTCAATCATCTGTCTGTCAGCCATTATACTTATATCTTTACCTGTAAGATTCATTATCACATCATTTTTCTGGGCATTCAGTTCCAGCATCTGGACTGTTGATTTGGCTATTTCATACAGATTAACACTTTCCAAGGCTTCATCAGAGGATGTTGCATCAAGCTCTGATATCTTGATAATATCGTTAATAAGAGTGAGCAGACGCTGTGAGCTCTTATGTATTTCTGTTGCAAATCGCTTGGCATCCTCACCACCAGCCATTCCACTTTCTATAAGCTCAGAATAACCCGATATTGAAGTAAGTGGTGTTTTTAGCTCGTGTGAAACATTTGCTGTAAATTCCTGACGCATATCAGCATTACGCATAATATCCTCATGCTGCTTCTTTATTGTATTAACAAAGGGTACCAGCTCCTTATACACCTTTATGGAATCCGATGCATCCATATTGTCTGCCAGGAATTCTATAGGCTCTACGATACTCTTTGTAAGCAAATGTGAGCTTATAGAGCTTATCACAAATAGAATAACACACAACAACACAACTACCGGCAACGAGCTTATCATAATGCTTGTCATGCTGCTTACTTCTCTTGATACTCTTAACACATATCCGTTATCAAGCTCCACAGCATAATAAAACGAATTCTTCTGCAGAGTTTCTGACTTTCTTATATCACTTCCATAGCCATTCCTTCTTGCTTGAACAACCTCCGGTCTTTCATTGTGATTCTCCATATCTGTCACTTCAACAAGATTATCTACAACCGCATATCCCTCAACATTAATAAATGTGACTCTAAGATTACCGTCATAGCTTTCTATTACCTTCTGCTCATTGATATCGTCCGGATCGCTTACCATTCCCCACGCATCTGCACCAACAAATATATCAACATAATTGCGCATATCGCCTAAAACCTCACGCTTTAATATGTTGTAAAATACTAATGTAGATATTGCCATTGCTGATACAATCGTAACGAATGCAACTACCATGCATTGTATGTTAATTCTTTTCTTCATAAGAACTCCTCTTAACCCTTAATGAGCCTCATCATCCATAAAATAGCCCACATTTCTTACTGTCTTTATATAATTACCAGCGTCTCCGAGCTTGTGTCTTAATGTCTTTATATGGACATCCAGCGTTCTGGACTCTCCTTCATAATCTGTACTCCATATCCTGTCCATTATATTATCTCTTGTAAGTACAATTCCCCTGTTAAGAGCAAGATACTTTAAAAGCTCATATTCCTTGTAGGTAAGTTCAACTGGCTTATCTTCAACATAAGCAACACGCTTCTCATCATCTATGAATAACTGACCTATTCCTATAAGCTTCTCCTCATCAGTTCCACCAGCCCTTCTAAGAACTGCCTTTACCCTTGATATAAGCTCCATAATGCCAAACGGCTTTGTTATATAGTCATCCGCTCCCATATCAAGACCTTTAACCTTATCTATCTCTGTTGTCTTAGCCGTAACCATAATCACAGGAACTCTTCTGGTTTCCGGAACCTGTCTTAACTTTCTTAAGATTTCAAGTCCATCTTCATCAGGAAGCATTATATCTAAAAGAACGAGATCCGGAATACGTTCCCTCATCAGCTTATGGAAGTCCTTTCCGCTGGCACACTCTACAACTGTATGCCCTGCATTCTTTAACGCAAAGCCTTCAATTTCGCTTATATTATTATCATCCTCAACTACATATATGTATGCCATATTCATCTTCCTTTCTGTTCTTATACAATTAACAGTAAATGTATATGAGCTTTGCGGCTCTACTGCTGCTACTGAAAACTGCGTGTTTCCGGCAGTCTGTATTTATCCTTATAAGCCTTATAATCCTTAGCAAACTGCTGATTATCCTTATTCTTTATCCTGTCAAGATATTCATGTGCATCGAATTCTGACTGGTCACTCTGAATAACATCTACTGCTATATTAGAACAATGGTCTGCTACTCTTTCAAGGTTATTAAGAATATCTGAATGTGCGAAACCAAGTTCAATAGTACACTTACCCTCACGAAGTCTTCTTATATGTCTTGCTTTTAGTTCTACTGCAAGAGTATCTATAAGCTCTTCTAAAGGTTCAACCTTATCTGCCTCATTTTTATTATTACTCTTGAAGGCATCAAAGGATATATCTACCGCTTCTCTTACCGCTGAACTTAATATATCAAGCTCAGTCTCTGCCTTGGGTGAAAACTGCATATTCTTTTGCTGCAGTTCTCTTGCCGAGTCACAGATATTACATGCATGATCTGATATTCTTTCGAAATCCCCTATACAATGTAACATAACATTAAGCATTTCTGAATCCTCTTTTTTTAGATTCTTCGTACTTATCTTCATTATGTATGTTCCAAGTGCATCCTCATACTTATCTGCCCTTGTTTCAAGTTCTCCTACACGAAGTGCCTGTTCTTCATCATATCCGCCTATAAGCGACATAGATATGAATAAAGACTCACGCGATATATCTGCCATCTTATTAATAACCTGTTTGCAATGCTCTACAGCAAGACTAGGTGCCTCTAGGAATCTGTCATCGAGTAATGCGAATTCATTCCCACTTCTGCTATCCATGATTCTTTTCTCATTGTCGTCCAGCTTAATAGTAGCATATGCCAGTTTCTCCAGCACCTTTCTTAAGGGAAGCAGATATGCTGTTGTTATTATGTTAAATGCGGTATGTATTACTGCTATTCCGAATTCCTGTGCTGTCAGGTTTAAGAATGAAAAGTGTATTACTGCATTTAAAGCATAGAATACTATCATAAATGTAACAGTACCAATCACGTTAAAGTACAGATGAATAATAGCAGCTCTCTTACCATTCTTAGTTGCTCCAATACTTGAAAGCAAAGCTGTAACGCAGGTACCTATATTCTGTCCCATAATGATAGGAAGTGCTGTTGCATAGCTTAATATTCCTGTTGAGCATAATGCCTGAAGTATACCTACTGATGCCGATGAGCTCTGGATAATAGCTGTAAACAGCATACCTGCAAGCATTCCAAGCAATGGATTAGAAAATGCTGTAAGTATTGATGCAAACTGTGGCACCTCGGCAAGTGGTGCAACTGATGAGCTCATAGCATCCATGCCGTACATAAGAAGTGCAAAGCCTATCATTATCTTTCCCGGATTCTTTAAGCTGTCCTTCTTTAAAAACATCAGAAACACTATACCAACTGCAGCAAGAACTGGCGAAAATGAGGTTGGCTTTAACAGGCTTATGAATATATTACTGCTCTCAATACCTGTAAGACTCAATATCCAGGATGTTATAGTCGTACCTATATTAGCACCCATTATTACGCCAACTGCCTGGCTAAGCTTCATAATACCAGAATTCACAAAGCCTACAACCATAACTGTTGTGGCTGAGGATGACTGTATTACTGCTGTTACGCCAGCACCAAGAAGTACTGCCTTCAACGGATTTGATGTAAGCTTTTCCAGTATTTTTTCAAGCTTTCCACCTGAGGCGCCAGTTAATCCTTCACCCAACAGATCCATTCCATACAGGAATATTGCTAATCCGCCTATTAATGATAATACACCAAATATATCCATATTTCCTCCAAATCTTTGTCTGTTTAATCTGACTTCATTTATTCTTTACATTTTGGAGTGTAATTCACGTATATAAATGTTATATGAACCTTATGTAAATTCTGTGTAAATTCTTATCATTAAATTCTTACTCATTAACGCCTTATCATTAACTTTTTATCATGAAACATATTTATTTTTAACTCATATCATTATATTAAATATAAAATGTTATTGCACTTTTATATTTTCGGTTTATTTATCATCTGGATGTTCACCTGTTATTGAGAATATAACCCATTCTGATATATTGGTCGCGTGATCACCTATTCTCTCAAAATACTTTGCAGCCATAAGAAGATCAGATGCCTGCTCACCAACCTCTGCATTCTCGTGTATCATGTTTATAAGCTCCTTCTTTACCTTGCCAAAAAGCTCATCTACTATATCATCATGTGCTATAACTTCCTTTGCCTTATCCATATCCTTATTAACAAATGCATCTACACTCTGCACAAGCATATACATAGTTTCCTTAGCCATCTGCTGAATGTGATCAAGCTTCTTGATATAAGACTGGTTGGAAAGCTCAATAGTAATCTCTGAAATATCAGAAGCGTGGTCACCTATTCTCTCCATATCTGTGATCATCTTGAGTGCTGAGGATATAAGTCTTAAATCTCTGGCAACCGGCTGCTGCTGTAAAAGCAGCTTAAGACACAACTGTTCAATCTCTCTTTCCTGATGGTCTATCTCTTCATCATAATCTATGACAACCTTAGCAAGCTCTGTATCCTGATTCACAAGTGCCTTTACTGTATCTGCTATTGCCTTTTCTATCATTCCACCCATTTCTATAAGCTCATCATTAAGCTGTACTAACTGTCTGTCAAATCTATTTCTCATATTAATCCTCCATTCTTGCGCTGCTTCTTTGCGCATCTCAAGTTTGTGCGAAGCACAAATCTTGCGTGTGAAAAATCTTATTTTTCACACTATCCTCCATTCTATGCACGCTTTCCTGCACATACCTAAGCTGGCGGCAGGTATACGCAGCCACAAATCACGTATATTTCTGTATACAAAAATACCTCCACTATAATACAGCTATGTACATAGTGAAGGTTAAATGTTCAATATACCAGCAGCCTGCTGCCAGTATAATATGCTGTGTGTAAATAAGCAGACATTCAGTTTCTGTCCCTGAATATTATGTATCTTCTGTTAAGTGCCCTTAACGCATTCCTGAAAGCCTTGGCTCTCTTAGGATACTTAAACATAGCACCAACCTTATTATACAGATAGAACATGTATACAAGGACCTTGTTAAATGAACCTATCCTGTCCTTGGTTGTATGTCCATATCTTGTGCCACCAACCTTAGGATGATTCTCCTCCTTGTAATATACAATCAGGTCATCAACATTCCTTATTGTTTCAGGGAGCAGCGCATATCCAAGACCTACACAATCACTGCCATGTGCATCACTACCTGCGGTAAGTGGTACTCTGCAGTCGCTTGCAAATCTTCTGGCATATCTGTTGCTTTTATTACTTTCACAGGCATTATAACCTTCAACGAAATCAAAATGTACCATATGTGCAATCTGCTTTGGCTGATTCCAATACATAGTAGAAGCAAAGCTCATAAAGGGTTCTCCATAAGGATGTGCCGGACCTAATATTCCATCGCTGCAATGAACTATATAGATGAGCTTATCAAGCGTTAAACCTTTATATCTTAATAACTCATACACCTCATCAGGGGTATCTGATGGAAGTATGACTATAAAATGTCCAAATTCAAGACTATCATACTCTATACCTCTTAAAACAACGAAATCATCATACTTCTTTCCCGAATTCACATATGCTTCATAACCACCATATGAATCATGGTCTGTTACAAGCATTCCACCGAATCCCTTACTTCTTAATATCTTAATGTAATCTTCTATATTAACCTTTGCATCTACTGAACCCTCAGCCGTATGACAGTGCATATCAAACTTTACATATTTCATATATCTATAACCATTGCCCTTCTTAATTAGTATTAACTGTTTTATGCCTTATTTATGTTCATTATACTTCCATACTATACTAATAACAAGTGACAAAAATATGAAATATCAGCCAAAACGTCCAGTTATATAATCCTCTGTTTTCTTGTTTTTTGGCATTGAGAATAACTGCTCTGTATTTCCATATTCAATCATTTCTCCTAACAGGAAGAATGCTGTATTATCAGATATTCTTGTTGCCTGCTGCATATTATGAGTAACCATTACAATGGTATACTGATTCTTAAGCTCTATTGCCAGGTCCTCTATTCTTGAGGTTGATATAGGATCAAGTGCTGAGGTAGGTTCATCCATAAGAATTACTTCTGGTTCTACCGCAAGTGTTCTTGCAATGCACAATCTCTGCTGCTGTCCACCTGATAAACCAAGTGCTGATTTCTTTAATCTGTCCTTTACTTCATCCCATATAGCAGCCTGCTTTAAGGCTCTCTCAACAATTATGTCAAGATCTGCTTTCTTATGTACTCCAAACAGTCTTGGACCATATGCTATATTATCATACACGCTCTTAGGAAAAGGGTTAGGCTGCTGGAATACCATTCCAACTCTGTGTCTTAATGTTATATCATCCATATCTGTGAATATGTTCTTTCCATCAAGACGTACATCTCCATCTATAGTCACATTATCAACAAGATCATTCATTCTATTAAGTGTCTTTAAAAATGTTGACTTACCACATCCAGAAGGACCTATAAAGGCAGTTATCTGATTCTTCTTAATATTCATATTAATATCTTTTAATGCATGGAAATCTCCATAATGAAGATTAAGGTGACTAATCTCAAACTTATTATCATCGCTGCTGGCTGCTGTAAATGTTCCCGAACTATTAACTGTATTATCCATATATATTCCTCATTTCTATATTTAAAGTTATGTATATATCTTATATACCTTTTCAGACCTTCCAAATATATTGCATCTGATTTATGCCTTTTCTCCGGCATTCTTCTTATTAATCTTATTGCTTAATATATTGGCACCAATACTGAACGCAAGAACAAGTATAAGAAGTACTGCTGATGCAAGATTCGCAAGATTCTGGTCTTGTCCGTTTACCTGCAGATCCCATATTTGTAAGGAAAGTGTTTCTGCTGAACGGAAAGGATTAAGAGGACATGTAGAAGATGCCAGATCCCAGTTAGACCATCTTATATTCGTACCTGAGCCTGTTGTATACAGAAGTACTGCTGCCTCACCAAAGCCACGTCCTGCTGCAAGAATAACACCTGTCATAATTCTTGGAAGGCAGGCTGGCAATAATACATGGAATATAGCCTGCCAGCGCGTTGAGCCTAGTCCCATACTAGCTTCGAAGTAACCCTTTGGAAGTCCCTTAATAGCATCCTCTGTTGTAGTTGTTATAAGTGGCAGTGTTATTATTGATACTGATAGTGCTCCTGCCATAAGACTCTTATCCATTCCCATAATAACAAGAAATATAAGGTATCCAAAAAGTCCTACAACGATTGATGGAAGAGATGAAAGAGTTTCTATACATATTCTTATAAATTTTGTAACAGCTCCTCCCTTAGCGTACATAGCAAGATATATTCCCGCAAAGGTTCCGATTGGAACTGTTATAAGCAGTGACAGAAATACAAGATACAACGTATTAAACAACTGGTTTCCTATGCTTCCTCTTCTTGCAAATCTGAACATAGATATATCTGCACCGATAAAGCCTTTAATAATTACATATCCTGCAAATGCAGCTAAAAGAACAAAAAAGAATACTGCTATGGCGTAGAATATGACTGTCATTATGCTGTTTTGTGCCTTTGCACGTTTAATTCTATTCATAAATATATGCTCCTTTAATTCTGCTTTGCCGATGTTAACGCACTCTTTTTAGAGACGGCCTTAGCTCCTGCATCCTCTGGTTTCTTTCTTGATAATATATGTATAAGGAATATGAATAATAATGATATGACAAACAGAAGTAAAGCAAGTGTCCACAACGCAGTCTTTGTTTCTCCACCTTCCATAGCATTACCCATCTGGGCTGTTATTTCTGTTGTAAGTGACTTAGTTGTAGAGAATATGCTTTCAGGAAGTGCTGTTGTCTGTCCTATAACCATAGCTACTGCAAGTGCCTCACCAAAGGCTCTGGCAAGACCAAGTATTATTCCTGAGAATATGCCTGAGGCTGAAGCTGGTAGTACAATCTTGTATATGGTCTGCCAGCGTGTTGAGCCCATACCATAGGCTCCCATCCTGTAATCCTTAGGAACTGCCCTTATTGCATCTGCTGCAACGCTTGTTATCGTAGGAAATATCATTATTGCAAGCACAAGTCCTGCTGCAAGTATCGAATGTCCTACCTGCCTATGAAATATATCCCTTATAAAAGGTACTAAAACTGTAAGTCCTACCCATCCATATACAACTGAAGGAATTCCTGCAAATATCTGTATTACAGGACGATAGAATTTCTCACCGAACTTAGGAGCAATTTCTGTCATAAATATAGCTGAGCCAAGTGCAAATGGTGTTGCTATAAGCAATGCAAGTCCACATGTACTAAGTGAACCAACTATAAATATCAGCGTACCTACGCTTCCTCCACCTTCCATATTATCAACCGGTGCCCAGTCTGATGAAAAAAGAAATTCTCCTATTGAATGATGGAACTTTAAAAACGTTCCAGAGCCCTTGTATACAAGGAATCCACCTATTCCCAATGTAATAACTATAACGAACAAGCCACACATTGTAACTATACTCCGCCACAGATATTCCCTGGTAAACATACCTCTCTTACTGTTCATACATTCTCCATTCTAATGTCTGCTATATCACGATTATAGGCAGGCACCACAGATATTATCGTGCCCGCCTCTTTATAATCTCTTATGCAGTATCATTTATCATTGCTAACTGCATTACTATCTGGTCATCAACATATATATTTTACAAGTTAATTAATATTTATGATTAGTGTTCCTTAACTGTCATCTTAGAAGATACGCCGTATCCTAAGGCTTCCATTTTCTTACCGTATTCATCTGACATAATGTAATCAAGGAACTTCTGAGATACTTCATCAGCATTGCCCTTTGTATACATATGCTCATATGTCCATACCGGATACTTTCCAGCGTATGTATTCTCCAGTGTAGGCTCTACACCATCGATAGATACTGTATCAACGCCAGGATTGCTTACAAGGTAAGATAAAGCTACATATCCGATTGCGCCCTTTGTTGTCTTTACATTCTGTAAAAGGACACCTGAATCATCTGTTTCCATAGACTTATTAGATGCTTCACTTGCACCATCAAGTGCATACTTCTTAAATGTTGCTCTTGTACCAGATGACTCTGGACGTGTTATAAGTACGATTGCTTCATCAGCACCACCAACTTCCTTCCAGTTAGTAATCTTACCTGTGAAGATATCTGTAAGCTGTGCCTTTGTAAGATTCTTAACACCGCCTGCTGTTACATCCTTGTTTACGATAGGTGCCATAGTTACAACACATACCTTATGGTCTACAAGTGCTGAAGCCTTTGTTGCATCAAGCTTTTCTGCTGCTTCTACATCTGAGTTACCAATATTAACTGTTCCTTCTGAAACCTGCTTAAGGCCTTCACCAGATCCACCTGCATCGATTGTGATATTTACATCTGGATATTTTTCATTAAAAAGATCTGCTGCATCATCTACAAGTGGCTTAAGTGCTGAAGAACCTGCTGCTGTTATGCTTCCGCTAAGCTTTTCTGCCTTTGCGCCATCATTTCCGTTATCTGAAGAAGCACTATTACTTCCACAACCAACTAATGCTCCTACCATACATACTGTACTAAGTGCAATAGCTACACTCTTTTTCCAATTAAACTTTCTCATAATCATCCTCACTTTTCCTTCTGACTGCTTATGTCCGATTTATTCAATCCCAACTTCAGTCTGTTCTTCATATTATTGTTTTGTTTTCTTATCAACAAGATACAAGACTAATAATCATAACTGATGTTACGTACCATCCGTTATCAACTTTACCTGTACCTCATTGACAGTTAACAGAATAACAACGGTATGTAAAATGTAATACCGTATGTATGAGAAATCTGTGTAAAGTGTTCGTAAATTGAAATAAGGGATAAAAAAATATCGCCAGCCATGACCTGACCGACGATACTAAAATTTTATTATTTATCTTTTAACTTAATTTATTTCATTTTAACTTAGCCAATGTTAAAATGCACGTTTTTAAGTTATTTTAATTATTGCATGTAATTATTGCAATGCTGCCTTCCTGCTTAATACTCTATATTCAATAAACTTTTCTAATATAAACAGGCAGCCTATAATCAAAGGCATACATACGCTAATATCCAAAAAGCCTCCGCCCTGATTATCCGGGTCTATTACTCTTACAAATATAGCTGCCATCTGTCCTGTTATAACGAAAGGTGCTACTATACGTGCTGTTAATATAAGCTTTACACACCTTAACACTGATACATCCACAGGGATGTACCTGTATTTTTCAAATATATTAACGCTCCTTCCGTTTTCTCTCACATATGACACATATGCAGTCACGCCCTGATATACAACAAATATAAATACTGTCAACGAAATAATAACCCTCTTATCGTCTGATGAATAATCATACTTAAAACCAAACATAGCTGACATAAATACACTAAAAATCAAGCCAAGATAAATAGCTATATATGTCCCTTTTGTTTCTTTTACCATACGCTTTTTCCAGTTTTCCCGTTCTGCTTTTAGCAGCATTCTTATGTCTGTATCCATATACGCCCTCTTTTCTGTGCTTATTTTTTACAGTTTCTTTTTGCCATTTTTTGCATATTCTACATGACACATATCTGCATCATTCTATATACCTTCCCTAAGTGAATATCTCCCCTCTTCCACATCCATAATATAATCAGCTATCTTGGAAATGTCTTCATCAAGATGTGTTGCCATAAGAATAGTCATATCATATTCAGCTATGAATTCCTGTAATATCTTTAGAAAATCATCTCTGAATACAGGGTCAAGATTGGCAGTCGGCTCATCCAGTAATAACACCTGCGGTCTGTATGCTGCTGCAAATGCAAGCTGATACTTAAGCATTTCTCCTGTTGACAGATTTCCTAAGCTTCTGCCTGAATTAATATTCAGATTTTTAAGCATTTTACGATATTCACCGCTGTTCCAGTTTTTATAAAATGGTGCATACAGCCTTTCATTTTCATATGCATCCTCTTCCATAAAAAATGTTCTCTCCTGCGAAACAATGCCTGTTATATTTTTTATCTGTGTTCTGTTCTTTACCACATCAATGCCATCTATGTAAATATTTCCCTGCATTTTATCATACATCCCAAGAAGCATACGAAGCATTGTTGATTTACCTGCTCCGTTATCTCCCTGTATGCCCACGATATAGCCTTTAGGAATATTTATAATTGCCGGCTTTATAGAAAACTTTCCTAACTTTAACGCTGCATTTTCAATTCTTATTATAATTTCTTCCATCACTTTTCCCCCAGCACACGAACCATATCAATCACATCCTCCAAGGTCATGCCCGCATTGACACATTCCTCTAAAATATCTGACATACGATTTTCTATATTCATCATCTGTTTTTCTCTTAAATGGTCATTTTTCTGCTCGCATACATAAAATCCCCTTCCGGGAACAGACTCAATAACGCCTTCCTTTTCCAGCTCCTCGTAGGCACGCTTTGTTGTAATAACACTTACAGCAAGCTCTTTTGCAAGCACTCTTATGGACGGCATGCCTTCCCCCGCCTTAAGCTCACCATTTATCACCGCATCCCTTATCTGATTGACAACCTGTTCATATATTGGCATATTTACTGTATTTGAAATAACTATTTTCATATATAACCTCTATTATATTTTTAATATACGCAGCAATACTGTCTAGTTCTTACGCTTTATATGCCGCTATAAGTGTACTTTTCCTTCATCTGCCACTTGTATTCCATGAATACACAGGCAGCTTCTCTTTGACATATTCGTAATCTGCCATACTGCTAAACATTCTATCCTGATACTTTATCCTGCATACCAGAATAAGAATCACAGAACTTATTAAAACCAATAAGACAATAATTATATTAACGCTCTCTGTACCTGCTGTCTTATCTGTCTGTACAGCCCCAAAAAACATTAATATCATAACAAGCTTTAAACCAACTGTTGACCAGTATCTATACACACTATTTTTAACTATGTATATTGAAAATGTATTGCTATACAGCAGACTTGCTGATAATATAACTTCACTTAAACACACTATGACCGAAGATATATTTCCCCGCATATATTCTATGTATCCAAATGGTAATACCAAAATAATAATTAACCACATATACATAGCAAAAAACTTATACCTCTGTCCCTTCCTTATAAGTTCTTTTCTCTGTTCTTTGGTATACGGCGCAATATACATATAATCAGGAAGCACAAATACACTTAATCCTGCTGCAATCTCCGGCTTACACGTCACAACTAAAAACAAATTCAAGGCATATATATACTTGTAACTACTGACCTGAAAAAACGACCAGCACACTACTGCAGTTAACGAAATAATAAGCGAAACCAAACTACTTATTAAGATATTTTTCTGCAATAACTTCGGCATTTTTCTCCCCTCCTTTTACAAAATAATACATAAACTCCCTGATATCAGGTATGTGTTTTTCCAATCTATCGTCTATTCTGTACCACTCTGAATTAACTACCATGGCACTTGTGCTGTAAGTGTTCTTCTCCTTATATACAACCACTTCATCCGGTATAAGGTTACACTTATAATCCTCACCAGTAACAATCCTGAAACGCTCACACATTTTATAGCTTTCTGTATAAAATAACATTCTCCCCTTCTGCATATACGCAATATAATCGGCAATCCGGTCAAGCTCTTCCGTTATATGTGTCGCTATAAGTATGCTTTTTTCCCCATCTGCTACAAGATTCGTACATAGCTTAAGGAACTTTTCCCTGAAATGCTTATCAAGCCCGGCAGTCGGTTCATCAAATAAAAACAGCTTAGCATTATGTGACAGTGCAAATGCTAACTGTGTCCTTGTTTTCATTCCCTTGGAAAGCTTCTTATATTTCTGTTTTTTATCAAGTCCGAATTCTTCAATATAATTAAGATACAATTCCATATTGAAGCTATGATATAACTGTCCATAGAACTTTCCTATCTGCGATAATCTCATATTTCCGTCAAAAAAGCCGTCATCCGCAAATACTATTCCAAGCCTTTCCTTGGCTGCTGCCTCATTAAGCCGCATATCACAGCCGTCTATCACTATACTTCCTGATGAACTGTAAAGTCCCATAAGCGCACGCATAAGCGTTGTTTTGCCTGCTCCGTTTTCACCAATCACCCCACATATATGTCCTTTTGGAATATAAAAAGTTATATTATCAAGGAGATATGAATTGCTGTCGGGATTTATTTTATTAAGATTACTGACTTCTAACATGTAGCGTCCCCCCTGTCTTTTTGGTAGTTTATAAAACTGTGCATATACTGTATATGTTAATATATACAGTATATGCACATCTTTGTCAAGAGAATATTATCTTATTAAAAATCTCCTGGCTTTACGCTAGCTGGTAGTAACGAGCCATATTCTTCACCAGCCTTTGACTTATTAAAGTCTTCTTTTATCTTCTTCTGCAATTCAGGAGATTCTATTACTCTTAATGCTGCCTGTGCAAGGATACCTGCTGCCCTGTGCATACCCTTATACGCTATGCTGCTTTTTCCCTGTGCAACTACTGACCAGCCATGCATAGTGCTGTCCTTTGCCATAGTTGTTACTGTTATTGAACCCGTAGGAGCTATCCAGCTTACATCTGCAACATCAGTACTTCCTATTGGAATACTTTTCTTTCCTTTTTCATATGAAGCATCTATATTATCTTTTAAATCATATTCCTTAGAATTAAACTGGCTTGCATATTTATATTCCTCATCTGTGTATTCTACTAAAGGACTATCTATTATGCTGTCCTCCATAACCATATCCATTGCAGGAACTGATAGAAAATCTGCATATGCGCTGACAACTCTTATATCAACCTTCGTTTCTGTCATAAGCGCTGCCCCTCTTGCCACGTCCGATACTCTTTCTATAAGCTCCTTAACATACGATGCCTTGGGAGCACGTAATGCATATAAAAGTGTTGCCTTATGTGGAACTATATTCGGTGCACTTCCACCTGCATTAAGATATGCATAATGCATCCGGCTGTCCGTTTTAACATGCTCTCTTAAATAATTAACTCCCACATTCATAAGCTCGCATGCATCAAGAGCACTCCTTCCATCCTCAGGACAAGCTGCTGCATGTGAACTTTTTCCTGTAAAGTCATATATAACCCTGACATTAGCAAGTGTTTTATTCATAATTCCTGTTTCAAACATTGGGTGCCATGCATAAGCAAAATCAACATCATCAAAACAGCCTTCTCTTACCATAAATGCCTTTCCTGCACCACTCTCCTCAGCAGGACAGCCATAATAACGTACAGTAGCCTTTATATTGTTCTCTTCTATATATTGCTTTATAACACAGGCAGCCTCCATAGCACCTGTGCCTAGGAGATTATGTCCACATCCATGTCCTGCTTTGCCCTCTTCTATGGCATTCTCATATGGGCAGTCTGCATACTGGCTTAGTCCAGGAAGTGCATCGAATTCTCCTAAGAATGCAATAACCGGCTTTCCTTCTCCTGCTTCTGCAACAAATGCTGTCTTAATTCCAGCTATTTCCTCAGTTAACCTGAAGCCTCTTTCCTTAAGAAACTCTATTTGTATCCTTGAAGACTGGAATTCCTGATATCTCGTTTCAGGATGCTCCCAGATTGCATCACTTACTTCCTCAAACTCCTTAGTATGAGCTTTAAGAATTTCATTTAATCTTTCATTCATATTGATTCCTCATTTCTATTCTTTTTTTGCAAATTGTATCAGCTGCTAATACGCTTTACCCCTATTATACATAAAAAAGCAAAGTACGCCTGTATCAATACAATACAAAGTGTCTTTGCTTTACTGCTATAAAAAATATATAATTAAAGTATTATATACGCATATATATCCTACGCTCAAGAACTAATTGCTTAAGCATTTACACATCCGCCGGATTCACATGCACCATAATATGTTTTACCTTAGGAAAGCTTTTCTCTATATCATCATGAACCGATTCTGCTATTGTATGTGCCTTGCTTAATGTATATGAACCATCTGTTGATATCTCTAAATCCACATATATTTTATTTCCAAATATACGCGTCTGAAGCATATCTATTCCTAATACATCCTCATGCTTCATAACACATTCTCGTATCTGGTTTACAGTATCATCATCACAGGCGTGATCCACCATCTTGTCTATGGCATCTTTGAATATATCATAGGCTGCCTTTATGATAAATACAAATATTATCAGACTGGCGATTGAATCCATAATAGGAAAGCCTAATCTTGCACCGGCAATACCTATAAGTGCTCCTATTGATGAAAAGGCATCTGAACGGTGATGCCATGCATCTGCCATAAGTGCACTTGAATCTATCCTTTTAGCATTATATCTTGTATACCAATACATAGCTTCCTTACTTACTATTGATACAATAGCTGCAACAAGTGCAAGAATGCCTGGAACTACTATGTTGTTATAATCTCCGCTGGTTATATTTTTAAGTGCAGCAGCTCCTATTCCAAAGCCTGTTATAAAAAGCACCATAGAAAGTACTATCGCAGCAACACACTCTAATCTTTCATGTCCATAAGGATGCTCCTTATCTGCTTTCTTTGAAGCAAGTTTTATTCCAATAATAACGACAAATGTACTAAAAACATCAGATGCCGAGTGTATGGCATCACTTATCATCGCATTTGAATGTGCTATAAAACCTGCTATAAGTTTCATAACTGACAGCAGTATATTACCAATAATTGTTACGAATGATACCTTATTAGCTACTCTCTGGAATTCATCCTCCGATACAATTCCATTCTGTACCCCAGCTTTAGCCCTAATTCTTCCTGAAACATTTTCTTTCTTTTCCATAATAATCTCCATTTCTACGCATTCCTTCTGCGCATATATGTTATATATATATACCTATGTATGTAACCCTGTAACACTAAGATATGTGGGAGTTGTATGCGAAATGCATATAATAATAAAGATATAAAAACACCCACGAATCAGTATTAGCAACTACTGTCCCGTGGATAGAAAAGATTCCACTGTCACGCGTGTGACCCGACTCCAGGATTATACAATAAGCTTAGTTAAAAATTGTTATATATGATAATCTCGGTCTGCTCAGTTTGTACTGTAGATTTATATGCAGTGCAAAGAGTTTATTATTGTATATCACGCGTATATATTGTTTGTCAAGTATAACATTATTTATTGTAATCTAACTTTGTTTGATTACATTTATCACCCATTTATCAATCTATTTATCGACAAACTTCACTTGAATAAAATATATATTAACCGGCAATTATAATTCTTATCGGCAAAATATCCCGCATATTTATGGCATGAAAAGTTGAGATATTTTGCCGGTAATGATATAATAATTCCTGTTAATAATTATGATGGAGGTGAATACAATGTATCTAAATGTCAAAGAAACTGCAGAGAAATGGAAAATTTCCGAAAGAAGTGTACGAAATTATTGTTCACAGGGTAAGATACCCGGCGCTATTATTGACGGTAAATCATGGAAAATACCCAAAAATGCAGTTAAACCAGTCAGAAAGAAAAGAAACGCAATGATACCCAGAGATTTACTTACCCGTCTTACTATTGAAAAAGAATCCGGAATTTCCGGTGGAATATACCATAAAATTCAAATTGATTTAACTTATAACTCCAATCACATCGAAGGCAGCCGGCTTTCACATGACCAGACAAGATATATTTTTGAAACTAATACAATAGGCATACAGAATGAAACCGTCAATGTTGACGATATAGTTGAAACCGCTAATCATTTTAAGTGTATTGACTTAATCATTGATTTAGCCAACTATCCTCTAAGTGAATCTCTTATCAAGCAGCTTCATCTGATATTAAAGTCAGGTACTTCTGATAGCAGGAAATCCTGGTTTGCTGTCGGTGATTACAAAAGGATTGAAAATGAAGTCGGTGGCATGCCAACTACAAAGCCTGAAAATGTATGCAAAGAATTAAAGGCTTTACTTAAAAGTTATAATAATATAAAGCAAAAATCTCTAAAAGAAATAATTGAATTTCATTATGAATTCGAAAAAATACACCCATTTCAAGATGGCAATGGTCGTGTTGGCAGATTAATTATGTTTAAGGAATGTCTTCGCAATGGCATAACTCCATTTATTATAGAAGATGATATAAAGGAATTTTATTACCGTGGATTAAAGGAATGGAAAAACGAACAGGGATATTTAGTTGATACCTGTCTTACCGCTCAGGACAGATTTAAAACTTATCTTGATTATTTTGGCATTGAGTATAAAGATTAATAAAAATTAGTGGATGACAAAAACTATTTCTGTCATCCACTAGTTTAATTTACTTTTTAATAGTTTCTAATAAACCATTCTTAAACTGATTACTTTATAAGGCTTTCCTTAATCTTAACAACTGCCTTATGAATGTTAACTGGTTCATCCATTGTGCAGTTAGGACGATGAATATCATTAGTAAAGTATACTGTGAATTCACCTGGATGTAATGTTACGAACTGCTCATTCTCTACATCTGCATAGAAAATATTATCCTTACCTGCTGGTTCTTCACCTGTTACACCTGGAAGAAGTGGTGCATAACCCTGTACTTCTTTTCCTGTGAAAAGATACTGGATATCAATATAATTTCTATGGCTTTCTGCTCTCTTATTCTCTACTGGAGCTGTTGTCTGATCCTGGATAAGTACGAAAATATTATCTCCATCAAGCTCGTATCTTCCTACTGGAAGCTCTGCTGTTTCTGGCTTTGCAAGAAAGTCAAGTGCTGTCTTTATTGCTGCTGGATACTGATAATTTCCTTCTTTTGCATTAAGTGATGCGTAAATCATTGTAAAATCTCCCTTCATATTGGATTTAATTATATTTTCTACATTATATCACAAAAAAGGAGTTAATGGATAAATTTTCTACATTAACTCCTTAAAATAACTCATTAAAATAAACTTTTAAAATAAAGCTTTATAATATTATTTCATTCATCAGGATGGACTATTGATGGCAATGCTGATAATTATTCCTGGATAGCCTTAAATGCTTCATCAAGGTCTTCGATAATATCATCGATATTTTCTGTACCAATTGAAAGTCTGATTGTGTTAGGCTTAATTCCCTGGTCGAGAAGTTCTGCTTCGTTGCACTCTGAATGTGTTGTGCTTGCTGGATGTATAGCAAGTGACTTAACATCAGCTACATTTGCAAGAAGTGAGAATAATTCAAGATTATCAATGAACTTCTGTGCTTCTGCTGCTCCACCCTTGATTTCAAATGTGAAGATAGAACCACCACCGTTAGGGAAATACTTCTTGTAAAGTTCCTGCTGCTCAGCATTAGTTGAGATAGATGGATGGTTAACCTTTTCTACTAATGGCTGGTCCTTTAAGTACTGAACTACCTTTAATGCATTTTCAACGTGTCTTTCTACACGAAGTGATAATGTTTCAAGTCCCTGAAGGAAGATGAATGAATGTATAGGTGAAATTGTAGCACCTGTATCACGAAGAAGGATAGCTCTGATGTATGTAACAAATGCTGCTGGAGCTGTATCCTTTGCAAAACTTACGCCGTGGTATGATACATTTGGCTCAACTAACCATGGGAACTTGTCTGCTGCTGCAACCCAGTCAAACTTACCGCTGTCTACGATTACACCACCAAGTGTTGTGCCGTGTCCACCGATGAACTTAGTTGCTGAATGAACTACGATATCAGCACCGTATTCGATAGGTCTTACAAGGTAAGGTGTTGCAAATGTATTATCAACTACAAGTGGAATGTTGTGTGCATGTGCAATCTTAGCAATTCTTTCGATATCAACTACTTCTGAGTTAGGATTACCAAGTGTTTCAATCTGGACTGCCTTTGTGTTAGGTCTGATAGCTGCTTCGATAGCATCATAATCAAATGGGTCTACGAATGTAGCTTCAATTCCATAATCTGGAAGTGTATGTGCTAAAAGATTGTATGTACCACCATAAATATTCTTAGCTGCTACAATGTGGTCGCCTGCATGTGCAAGTGCCTGGAAAGCATATGCAAGTGCTGCTGCTCCTGAACCAACTGCAAGTGCTGTTACACCACCTTCAAGTGCTGCAATTCTCTTTTCAAATACGTCTTCTGTAGGGTTAGTAAGACGTCCGTAAATGTTACCTGCATCCTTAAGACCAAATCTGTCAGCAGCATGCTGGCTGTTGTGGAATACATATGATGATGTAAGATAAATTGGAACTGCTCTTGCATCTGTAACTGGGTCTGGCTGTTCCTGTCCTACGTGTAACTGTAATGTTTCAAACTTAAGATTTCTGTCTTCGTAATGTTTCTTTGCCATAGTAATATCCTCCATATAATAAATATTAGTTGTCAGTTATTATTCACATACCCTTTTGGTATGTTGTTCTGTCGATGTCATTATAATATACTCTTTAACCTAGTAGGTCAATAGTAGATATTATTCCTAATATTTATTAGCAGTTATAGTTTTTGCCTATAACATTTGTATACTACATATTACCAATATATTATGCTCACTTTGTAATTATTTGTCCGCTGTTTAAAGACACTAAGCTTACAACATGCATATACTTATCTTACACATCCAATAAGCTCATTAACATCGGCAATTCCATTACGCGCACAGTAATCTCTTATTCCTTCTTCAACCTTTATAGTAGTCATAGGATCATTAAAGTTAGCTGTACCAACTGAAACCATAGTTGCACCAGCCATAAGGAATTCGAGTGCATCCTCTGCACTGGCAATTCCGCCCATACCTATGATTGGAAGCTTTACCGCATTGGCCACCTGATATACCATCCTTACTGCAACCGGCTTGATAGCTGGACCTGAAAGACCTCCTGTCTTATTGGCAACTGCAAATGTTTTTCTGTTAATATCTATCTTCATACCTGTTATAGTATTTATAAGTGACACTGCATCAGCGCCGCCTGCTTCTACAGCCTTTGCCATCTCTGTTATATCTGTTACATTAGGGCTTAACTTCATAATAACTGGCTGCTTTGCCACCTTCTTGACCGCCTTTGTGATACGCTCTGCCATAGCTGGAACCTGTCCGAAGGCTATGCCACCCTCTTTGACATTAGGGCATGATATATTGATTTCAAGCATATCTACCGGCTGCTCACCTAATTTTTCAACAGCATCTACATAATCTTCCTCTGTTTTTCCACAAACATTTACAATTATACGTGTATCATACTGCTTAAGAAATGGTATATCTCTCTTAACAAATGTATCAAGACCCGGATTTTGAAGTCCTATGGCATTAATCATACCACCATAGGTTTCTGCAATTCTTGGTGTTGGATTGCCCGGCCATGGTACATTGGCAACACCTTTGGTTGTCACTGCACCAAGCTTACCCAGGTCTACATATTCACAATATTCCATACCTGAACCAAATGTTCCTGAGGCTACTGTTACAGGATTGTTGAATTCTACACCTGCAATATTCACTTTCATATTGACATCAGCAGGACTGATTGGATTAACTTTAGCTGCCATTATAATTCTACCTCCTTAACATCAAACACTGGTCCTTCTTTACATACTCTCTTGTTATTAACCTGTGAATGTTCATCTTTTTCTGTAGACTTGCATACACACGCAAGACATGCACCTATTCCACACGCCATCTTTTCCTCTAATGATACATAGCATGGGATGTTATTGTTTACAGCATATTCCTTAATCGCACGAAGCATAGGAGTTGGTCCACATGCAAATATTACATCTCCGGTAATGTTATTTTCTCTTACTGCATCAAGAACATTTCCTTTAGTTCCAACACTTCCATCTTCTGTTGCAACTGTTACATGTGCATATTCATCAAACTCTGATTTTAAGAAAAGCTGTCCATCTCTGTAGCCCAATACCGCCTCTGTATCGCATTCAAGCTGCTTTGCAAGCTCAAGCATAGGAGGAATACCTATACCACCGCCGAAAAGAATAGCTTTCTTAACTGGTCTGTGTTCCTGCTTAAATGTGCATACACCATCCTTACATTCGTGAACTGCAACATTTTCTACCTTATCAAATATAGCCTTTATATCATATCCGTTACCAAGTGGTCCCTGTATATCAAGTGTCTGTCCGGCGCTCATCTGTGAGAACTCTTTAGTTCCCTTTCCTGCTATACGGTATACTATTCTTAACTTATCGCCGTCTATTCTGCATATACTTATTGGACGTGGGAGCAGTCTTGAACCATCGTTTGAATATACTGATATAAACTGTCCCGGTCTTGCCTCTCCTGCTATCTTTTCTGTCTTAAGCCACATCTCATATACGCCGTCTGCAAGGCAGGATGTGCTTATTATAGTGACATTCTCTCTGTATGACATATTATTTCCTCATTTCTGTATATTTTTGTAACTATGTTACTTTTGTAGCTGGCTTTACCACTTAATTAAAATATCCGTAATATTACTCAGCTACTTTTTTATTTGCATCACTATATACCACATTTCCATTACATATAGTGTATTTTATTTTACCATAAAGCTCACCACCAATAAAAGGACTATTGGCAGCTTTTGATGCAAAGTTTTCACTTACAACCCATTTTTCATCTGGAGCATAGATTACTATATCGGCAGCTCCGCCTTCTTTGATATATCCCTTATCCATCTTATAAAGCTTTGCAGGATTAATAGTCATCTTTGAAAGAAGCTCTTTCATCGTAAGCTTTCCTGTCTTTACAAGATTAGTTACGCCAAGTGCTAAAGATGTTTCAAGTCCTATCATTCCGCTAGGCGCTGCCTTGAATTCCTTAGCCTTTTCCTCCCTGCTGTGAGGAGCATGGTCTGTTGCGATTATATCAATAGTTCCATCCGCAAGAGCTTCTATTATAGCCTGTCTGTCCTCCTCTGTTCTTATAGGTGGATTAACCCTTGCAAGTGTTCCCTTTTCAAGCACGATATCTTCTGTTAATGAAAAATGCTGTGGTGTTGCCTCTGCATGGACATCTGCACCCAATCTCTTTGCTGTACGCACAAGTTCAACTGACACTGCTGAACTTATATGCTGTATACATATAGTTGCGCCTGTTTCAAGTGCAAGCATACAATCCCTTGCAACCATAATATACTCTGAAAGTGCTGGTGCTCCGCCCAATCCTAACTTATCCGATATAGCACCTTTGTTAATTCCCTGCTGTTCTATAAATGCAGGATTTTCCTCATGAAAGCTAAGAGGCATATCAAGTGCTTTTGCCTCCTCCATCGCTTTCTTTACAAGAAGTTCATCCTTAAGCGGAATTCCATCATCTGTAAATACATATGCACCCGCTTCTTTGAGGCTCTTAAAGTCTGTAAGTTCTTCTCCCTTAAAGTTCTTTGAAACTGCTGCCGCTGAATATACATTTACAGGGGTCTTCTTTCCCTTATCTAAAACATACTTAAGTGTTTCAACATTATCTATAACAGGCTTTGTATTAGCCATGCACATAACTGTTGTGAAGCCTCCTGCAGCTGCGGCTTTGGCACCGGTTTCAATATCTTCCTTATATGTAAAACCGGGGTCCCTGAAATGTACATGTGTATCAACAAGACCCGGCGCAACTATCATTCCTTTGGCATCTATAACCTGCTCATAATTACTGTCAGATGTCTTATTATTCTTGTCATTACTATTACTTTGATTATTATTCTGCGAAGCTGCATTGTCATAATCACCATCCAGACATCCAATCTTCTTTATAATTCCATCTTCTATGACAATATCTGCATAATCCTCAAAACCACTTGCCGGATCGATTATGTAGCCGTTTTTAATTAATATCATACTTAATTCTCCTTTCCCGTTATAAATGTATCATTATGTTTAACTAATTACTTACATATTCTGTCCTTGTTCCCGGATATATTGATATAAGCATATTCTTTATCTCATCATCATCTTTAAATACTTCCATCCAGACAGAAAAAAAGCCACTCGATTTTGCAAGATTTATCATTAACTCCAGATAAACCCTGCGTTCATCAACTCCTTTTATAGACTTTAATCCCTCTCTGCCTGATATTGCATAATTTCTTGCTTCATTTCTTTTCGCAAATCTTTTATCCCTGTCTTTAGGTGTAACCGGATAATTATCCAGCTTTAAAAGATTGAATAAATTCTCTGCTTTCTCTCTTTCATTTATATCTTTTGTTTTTAAGTATTCTTCATTTAATCTTGGCAAATCTTCATCATACAAATATGCATGAAATGTATCATCTTTATCTGGCCAGATATATTTTTCTTTATCTCCCTTTTTTACATAAATGCCTTTACGTGTATTGCAGTATTTGCAGGAAAGTAACAAGTTATCCCATTCAAGTTCCTGACCGCCTCTCGACTTTGCCTCTTTATGTTCAACTTCAGGAGCGTGGCTAATATCCATTTCGCAAAAAGAGCAGTATGTGCCAAGTCTTTGCTCTAAATATGGTTCAGCATCCCTATAATGCTTATATTCTACTGGCTTTTGTCCTTTATTCACCGGTCGCATTATTCTTCATCTCCGCTTTTTTCTCTAAATACTTTAACTGCATCCATGCATTATAAGCTGGATTATCACTATATCTGGCAGATAAAGTATCCAGCCTGTCCTTCAACTCTTCTATATCTTCATTTGATGCTGCATTTTTTAATGCCTTAAAATATTTCTCTGCCGCCTCATACATTTCAACTTTCTTTTCACTATATTGTGCAATCTTAACATTCATAACATCTTCTGCTATGTCTTCAATGCTTTGTCCTGAATATTCCTCATCAAGAATTGAGTCCAGTGTAATAAGTTCACCCGGCTCTAATGACTGTATAATAAATGGTGAATGTGTAGCGCATATAAACTGGACTTTAGGAAATAGTTCTTTTAATATATCTACAATTCTTCTCTGCCATGTTGGATGAAGGCTCAAATCTAATTCATCTATTACAACTATTCCCGGAGTTAATATTAAAGTATCTTTTCCAAGATATGGATTAAGAATACACATTTTAGTTGCTATATCTGTAACTATTTTAATTACATTTCGATAGCCATCACTTAATGCTGAAAAATTAATAACTGTACCATCTGTATTTTTAACCGCAATCTCTCCGTACCTTGAAGAATATAATACCTGTTGTCCTTCACTCAATTCTTCTTTTAAACTATATCTTACAGCATTCATAATAACTTCATAAGCTGGTAATGGAATTCCATCATTTTCCTCAGCGGCAAGATTACCAAGCAGTTTTATATATTCAAATGATGTCTGATTTCCTCTTTTAGGGTCAAGACATCTTTGATAAGCATCAGTTCTTGCCGGAATTTTTGACATTTCACCTGTCCTGTTTTCGTTCCACAGTCTTGCAGAACTTAAGTACAACACTAAAGGATATATCTGTTCATTATCTGAACCATCGGCTGCTTTTATTGCTTTCTCCCATTTTTCAACATCATCACGCATTGGATTTTTTCCGATAAATTTTGTTCGTCCGCCTTCTTTTTCAAGACTTCTTACACATTTCTTAACAGACTTATCCCACATAAACTGACTTGTTATCTTACATGGATATTGCTGTATGGATGATGTTACAGCAACATTTTTTACAGGTTTTAATGATTTTTTTAATACATCGGCATCCGATATATTATGACTATATCTGCTTGGTACATATTCCTTAAATGCTGCCAGATATGCTCCTAAAATAACTGTTATTGCCTCCAATAATGAAGTTTTTCCAGATGCATTTTTACCAATAACTACATTCATTCGTGGATTAAATTCATAGGTTATGTCCTCAAACTTTCTAAAATGAAATAGTTCTATATTTTTCAAGTAAAACTGTTCCATACAACCTCCACATTTATAATTTATAAAAAACTTTATAATATTAGAAAGCGGCTTTACCAGCGATTACAACTGATACTGCCGCTTTATATATTATAGTTACTATCTACTTTCCAAGTGCTCCATTAATATCTGCTATCATATCAAGTGCTGCCTGTCTTGATGCCTCACCAAAGTTCTTATCGCCAAACTTTGCATATTCGTCCTTCTTATATGCTGCAATAATACCTCTTGAGCTATTAACGATAGCACCAAGTCCATCCGGATTAAAGAATGCTGCAAGATCCTCAGCTTTTCCTCCCTGGGCACCATAGCCTGGAACAAGGATATATGCCTTAGGCATAACCTTTCTTAAAGTCTTGCCCATCTCTGGATATGTAGCACCGACAACAGCACCTACATTGCTGTATGTATCACCCATACACTGGCTTCCCCACTCGTCAACCTTTGCACCTACATGCTCATAGAGTGGCTTGCCATCAATAAGCTGGTCCTGGAACTCACCGCTTGATGGATTAGAAGTCTTAACAAGTATGAATATACCTTTATTCTCTTCCTGACACACCTTGATAAATGGATTGATACCATCTGAACCAAGATATGGATTAACTGTTGCAAAGTCCTCATCAAAAGGAGTTAAAAGCTTAGAGCCAACCTTAACCTTTCCAAGATGTGCTACTGCGTAAGCCTCTGATGTTGAACCGATATCGCCTCTCTTGACATCACCAATTACAACCATATCCTTCTCGTGGCAGTAATCAACAGTTTTCTTGAAAACCTTAAGACCTTCTATGCCAAACTGCTCATACATAGCAATCTGTGGCTTAACTGCTGGAACTATATCATATATATTATCAATGATAGACTTATTGAACTGCCATATAGCTTCTGCTGCTCCTTCCAAAGTTTCTCCATACTGCTCAAATGCTGCTGCCTGAATATGTTCAGGAATAAACTTCATCATAGGGTCAAGTCCAACAACTACTGGCGCATTAGTCTTTACAATCTTATCTACTAACTTGTTTATCATAAGATAATATCTCCTTAATTATTTTATTATTTGGACAAAATACACTTACTCTGACCTGCATACATCAATGCCCATACTATTCTACAACTTTGGAACATCTTTATCAATAATAACTTCCGTTCCATTGTTATTAGAATACACAACCTTGCCTGCAACTATAGTATATCTTATCTGTCCTGATACCTTCTTTCCATCAAAAGGTGTATTGTGTCCTTTAGATGCAAATGTGTTGCTGTCTATAACATACTCTGCATCCGGGTCAATTATAGTTATATCTGCTGTCTTTCCGACAAGAAGTGTACCCTTGTCAATTCCTATAATCTTAGCCGGTGTATAACTCATACGTTCTGCCATCTGAAGTGGTGTAAGTATACCCTTCTTAACAAGCTCTGTCATAGTGAGTGCTACCGAAGTCTCAAGACCTGTTATGCCAAAAGGCGCTTCTACAAAGCCTCTCTCCTTCTCAGTCTTATGATGAGGAGCGTGGTCTGTTGCTATACAGTCTATAATTCCACTCTTAAGCCCCTCTATAAGCTTATCCACATCCTTCCTTGTACGGAGTGGAGGATTCATCTTAAAGTTGGCATCGTCCTCTGTTATGGCATCCTCTGTGAGAGTAAAATGATGTGGAGTAACCTCTGCTGTTATATCCATACCTTCCTTCTTGGCATCCTCTATCATACGTACACTGTCATATGTTGAGCAGTGGCACAGGTGAAGCCTGGCTCCTGTATTCTTTGCAAGAAGAATATCCCTTGCCACAATAATATCCTCAACAGCATTCATAATACCATAGAAGCCCAGTTCTCTTGCGTGATTGCCTGCATTCATAACACCTCTGGCGGCAAGATTTTTATCCTCGCAGTGTGCAAATACCGGAATATCAACCTCCGCTGCAAGTCTCATAGCCTGTCTTGCTACTCTTGCATTCATAACCGATCTTCCATCCTCACTCACAGCTACCGCACCTGCCTCTTTAAGATTCTCAAAATCTGTCAGATACTCTCCATCCTGACCTGCAGTTATAGCTGCTATAGGAAGGATATTGATATCAGTAACCTCTTCTGCCTTATTCCTGATATACTCTACCATCTCTACACTATCTATAACCGGCTTAGTGTTTGGCATAGGGCATACAGTTGTAAAACCGCCTCTTGCTGCTGCTCTTGCGCCTGTTCTTATAGTTTCCTTATGTTCAAAGCCTGGTTCCCTGAAATGCACATGAATGTCTATAAGACCTGGCATGACAAAACAGCCTTTAGCATCTATTATGCTATCTGATGCATCATCAATATCTTTAGCAACCTTTTCAATTATACCATCTGTTACAAGAATATCCTTAACTTCGTCTGTATTACTTGCAGGATCAATAATTCTACCATTCTTTATCAGCATTTTCATAATCAATTTTCCCCCTAAAGTTTAATCTTTCAAACTCATATGCAGGAACAGGCTTTCCATAATAGAAGCCCTGTATATAATCAACTCCTAATTCCTTAAGGATATTGAGCTGATTTTCATTCTCAACGCCTTCAACAATAATACTTGTATCTATCGTATCTGAAAGTTCCACAATAAGCTTTATAAATGCCTGTGCATATTCATCTTCTGCTATATCATCAATAAATGTCTTATCGACCTTTATAATATCAAGCGGAAGCTGCTTAATATAGTTAAGAGAGGAATAACCAGTTCCAAAGTCGTCAAGCGCAATCCTTGGCCCTAATTCCTTAATTCCACGGATTATCTCAAGTACCCTGTCCATATCATTGATAGCAAAGCTCTCTGTTATCTCAAGTACAATATTTCTTGGCTTAACACCCGTCTTCTTAAGTATTCTTGCCACTGTTCCTACAACATCCTTCTGTAAAAGCTGTACCACCGACAGATTGACATTGATATGAAAGTCCGGCATACCATGCTCATTCCAGTAGCGGCACTGCCTGCACGCCTCCTCAAGAACATAATCTCCGATAGAAGTTATAAGTCCAAGATACTCCGCAAGTGGAATAAAATCACCCGGTCCCATAAAGCCAAGTGCCTTGCTGTCCCATCTTACAAGTGCCTCACACGAAGAACACTCTCCCGTCCTTACATCAACAACAGGCTGATAGAATACAACAAACTCATCTATGCCGGATGCTACTGCCTGTCTCATATTATTCTCAATATCAAGTCTTCTTGCTGTATTTAACTTGCTGCAGCTATCATAAAATGTGTAGCCGTTCTTTCCGTTCTTCTTAGACTCATACATCGCTATATCTGCAAGTCTTATAATCTCGTGTACATCCTTGCTGTCATCCGGAAATACAGCTATACCCATACTCATAGTACAGAAATACTCTGTTTCCATAAGATACCACGGCTTGTTGAACATATCCTTTACCTTGTTGGCTATACGCTCAAGCTCACTGAACATATCTGGCATAACAATAGCTACGAACTCATCACCACCCATTCGGTAACACTTGCCACGAAGTCCTACTATACTCTGTAAGCCTGCCGCAATCTGCTGTAAAAGTATATCACCATACTGATGTCCTAATCCATCATTGATATGCTTAAAGTCATCAAGGTCAATAAACATAACCGCACCCTTGACACCATCCTTAACCGACTGCTTTATAATCTTTCTTAAGTCTGACTCACACTTCATACGGTTGTAAAGTCCTGTAAGGAAGTCATTATGTGCCTGAAACTCAATCTTCTGCTGGCTTTTCTTCTTCTGTGTTATATCAGCGGCTGTACATACAATAACCTCACTTCCATCTATCCACACAAGATTAGTAAATCTTATCTCAAACCACAGCCCCGACTCTGCACTATACTTCTCAATAGGACGTATATACGGCTTTACATAGTCTGCCTCCTCATCCTCATCATACGCCTTCTTTCTTGCAAGATAAGAACGGTACTCCTCTGATGCCATAAGCTCCTGTAAGCACTCCCTGATAGCGTTCTGGATTTCCTTTGACTCTCCTGCCACCTTATTCTCAAACAATATATTGGCAGAACTTCTGTCACACACTATTATTCCTGAACCTATATTATTCAGTATGTCCTTAAGTACTTCATATGACGACAACAGCGAATTATTCGTCACTCTCATCTGGGCTATATTCTGTATAACAGATGCTATACTATGTATGAAGCTATCCAGCTCATCTGTCAGTTCCTTAACTGTACCATGAATTACAAGATACATCGCCTTAATACCATTAATAACTATCGGAACTACATAATCCCCAACAGGTACGCCAATATGAGCATGTACACTTTTATTTAACTCCTCCAGCGAATATACGCCATCACTCACCTTCTCTATGAAGCCATCTGCCTCTCCTTCTGATGCGATATACGCCAGCCTGTTATCATCCGACTCCTTCTGTACTACTGCTATATACTCAGCCTGAATATATGTATTAGCCTTCCTAAGTATAACCTTAACTATATTCTGAAATGTATCCTTTGATTCCAGGCTTTGAATCACTGACGACAACACTTCATACTTATCACTACAATTACCCAAAATCTGCCTCCTGGATTATTTTACATACAGTAATTATATAATATTTATACCAGTTTGGGAACAGTTTTCTGATATTTTAAGCGAAAATATTTAGTTTGATTTTAGATTTTGATTTATTGTTTTATATGTTCATATAT